>Ga0315315_10005962_pt1 | contig 11239 bp, 18 predicted proteins | sample M140m3416metaG_FD_203699 | JGI IMG/M metagenome (GOLD analysis project Ga0315315, IMG submission 203699) | Ammonia-oxidizing marine archaeal communities from Monterey Bay, California, United States - M1 40m 3416 | ecosystem: Environmental > Aquatic > Marine > Intertidal zone | place: USA... | reverse complement strand
CCTGTTGTATGAATGCATTATTTTCATAAGATAATGAAACATACAACATATAACCTATCCTATCTACCGCATCACCATATATTGAACCTTCAATATATATACTCTCACAACCTTTTATTTCTTTTGGGTCTTCTAAACCTCTACTAACCCACTCATTTAAATGCATAAACTCATGTGATAGATGCGAAGAAAAATAATAATGTAATGTAGATATATTTATATCTTCACGATTTTTTGGTATTGTCATAACTACCTCTACTTCTGCGTCTAATATGTTATAACTTCCATCTTCATTTTCTACCATTTGTGTGTAAAATGGTGCATAGTTCATATCTATAGAAGCGTCATCATCCTCACTTTCTACTATAATGACATGTATTATAATACTATCTATTGGTAACTCTTCATAAAAATCTTTACCTTTTAACTTCAACGATAATTTAGTTAAGAGATAAACATCTTCACTAACATCTTGTTTTATAATCTTAGGTAACAATTCGTCTGTGACATAATCTGCCCATTTCTCAACGCTCTTAGAGTACCCTCTAGACTCATTTATTAATTTATCGTATTGTTTTCTATTTACAATAACCTTCATTGTGATTATACTTTATTTATAAATATTATAAAATTATTTAAAAAAGTAAGTATTATGGAATTATTATTAATTATTTTAGTTGGGTATTCAATATCCAACATTATTGTATTCGGAGCAATTTTCGAAGGTATGAGAGAAACGGCTAATGTTTATAGCCCTAATTTCTTTGGTAAATTATTCAGTTGTATGATGTGTACCCCTTGGTGGGTAGGATTCTTTCTATCTGTAGGTGCACAAATCACAGGCTACCCTGAATTCTCACCATTTTATAATTATGGTTTAGAAAATGTTTACCTTTCAGTATTTTTAGATTCATGTTTAATATCTGGAACTACTTGGTTAATCCACACAGTACAAGAAAAATTAGAGGTATAAAAAAAGAGGAGTTAAACCTCCTCTTTTTCTTTAACCTTACCATTTGTATTAGTGGGTGGTAACTCTACACCATTTTTTACTACCACACCTTCTCTACTCGAAGGTGATCTAGGTAAATCGTTTAGTGTAGGTTCTTCGATAGTTTCAATCACAAATTTTAATTTCTCTAAATCTTTTAATGACTTATCGTTAAATAAAACTTTCAACTCTTCTATCTTAGCTTTTAGTAAACTTAACTTATTCTCTTTCTCTATATTGAATTCTATTACATATTCAACATGATTTAATACGCTATCAATACTATCACTTTTAACTTTTGGGAATACCATAAAGTAATTGTTATTACTATTACTGTTTTTATATGTAACAGTATCAGACTCAAACATATCCCAATTTTCCAATAATACAACATCAACAACAGGTAAATCTTTTACAAACCTAATACCTGTAACATATGGTCTTAACTCATTTAATTTTTCTTGAAACATATATTTAAGTTAAAAAAGTTATTATTGATGTTATAAAGTAGGATATTGATAACCCTAAAGTTATTAGTGCAGTTTTTTCTATTTTAAACTTCTCCTGTAACCTAATACTTCTAATTAGAAAAAAACCATTTCTAACCATCACAAGTGTAGAAAACACAAAAAGTAATAAATAAACTTTGTTAACAATATCCACCATAACTTTATGCGTTTTTCTTACTAGAAACGTCTACTCTAATTTCTTGACAAAGGTTTTTGATGTCTTGACATCCCTTTCTTACTCTTGTTCCTGCAGCTTTATTACCTTTATCGTAAAACTTTGTGAAGTCATCTTCTAAAGTAGCAACTAAACTTTTCAATTGTTCGTACAATTCCATTTTAATTTAATTTTTAATCATTGTTATTATTTTCTTCATTATTTAATGAACCCATGTATTCACTCAACATATTTATCTTACTATTTGTTTTAGAAATTTTACCTAATAGTTTATCAAAATCTATTTTTTTATGTATTGTAGGACTTTCTACATCATTCAAAATTCGATTAAGTTCTAACTCTAAAGTATCTCTTTCAGAAACTAAATCTGATAACATAATCTGTAAAAATTTTACTTTTGTGTTCATAATACACCAATATTACAACTAAAAAAGGATAAAATCAATAGTAAACCTATTTTTTTGTCTTAAAATAGAGACATTTATCAAACATTTTGTACAATTCAATCATAATATCCATATCTGATCTAGATTTTAGTCTATTGAAGTTAAAAGATAATTCTGCTAATTTATCTAACTTTTCTAAAGACTTATCGTTATCTTTATAAAACAACTCATCATAGAAATATAAAAAATATTCTTTTAACTTATCTGTATTATCAAAAACTATTTTTTCTTCTTTAAAGTTTTTTATAACTCTGTTAAAACACCATAGATAATGTTCTTTTGTTTCCCTATCAGAATTTATATATTCTGCACCTAAATAAGTGTCAGATAATAATTTATTTAAGGATTTAATAAAATCATAATATAACCCACACTTATCAAACTTAATATCATTTGCTTTATATAACAAATTCATTTGTTCAAAAGTTAGGGGTTGTATTATATAATTCATAAATTCTGAATTTTCCATATAACAATTATAATTATATCTTTAACTTTTATAAAGACAATAACATATCTAAAAGTTCTGGTTGTGGAAACATATCAAATTTAGTAGTCCTACAATTTGTATGTGACCATAAACCTTTAGTATTAGTACACATTGATACACTACATTCGTCAAATGCTTCTACACCTTTTTCTCTTATTAGGTCAGGTAACCCTTTTCTCACATCTATACCATCTCTATCACCAATATAAAGTAATAACTTTTTAAGTTCTAAAATTTGTCTATCTGAATACTTGTGCCAATATTGATAACCTCTGAATTCTTTTTCTAATTTAACAACTTGTTTACAATCTGCTTCAGTACCAACATATGTATAAAATTTACCAGGTGTTTTTTTAATCCAAGTTTTTACTCCGTTAACTTTTTTGTAATAACCACCTTCAGTTAACCAACCAAAGTTATTTACTTCAATACCTACCGATGCTCTATGCATTATATTGTTTCCAATACCTAAATGCCAACCATATCCACCTTCAGGAAATGCCTGTGCTACCACACCATCAAACTCATTATCGTTATTAGTTATTTTTTGTCCACCCAAAACAAATTCGGTTGCGACTCTACCTCTACTATCTCTACCCCAATGTTTAATAGTGTTGAATGGGTTGTTCCACCCAGCAGTGTGGTGTATGAATATCCAATCTTTTTTTTCGTCTGTAACATAATATTCATTCTTAGGTAAGTAAGATTTCTCAATTATTAAATCAAAATCTTCTGGTACAACAGGTTCTTCCATTTCGTCAGTAGTTATAATACCTAATTCATATGCTTTATCCCAAGTTCTCTTACCAACTATTCCATCTGCAACTAAACCATTTGTTCTTTGAAATTCTATTGTTGAGTTATGTGTTAAATTTCCAAAATCACCGTCTACTTTGTAACTATATAATTGTAGGTTTTTTAAAAACTCTTGCCAATATTCTACTATTATTCCTTTACTACCTTTCTTTATAGTCTCCATTTTTTTATTTTTATTTTTTTATTATTGTGGTGGTTGGTGTACATTAACATGATCTATATAATCTAAAATTATTTCTGTGGAAGATGTAATTGGACCATCTACAAATTTGTTAAACAAATCATCAAAGTATTTTTTTAATGTTTCTTCTTTTAAATTTATAGGATATTTAATATCTTTCAGTATACCAGTTTTTAATGATTCTTCAAAAAGGTTTATATTTTTTTTAACATATGTACCATTATATTCACTTAAACCATCATCCATCGATATTATATCATAACCTAATGCCCCACTGTCAAACATACTTTTAGTAGGTATAAACGAACAATATCCAACAACATACCCACCATCGTTATTAGTAAATAACTCTACCGCAGTTGCTTCATTGGTTAATGCTTCTGATAAGTCACCCAAAGGTGTGTCAACTACCCACTCAATATCACCTACATTGTATATTTTACCTACATAGTTATCATACATATATTTTAATAATATTGGCCTTAATAACTCATAATCTTTTATTATGTCTATAGTGGTTTCTATATCGATTGATGGTGATTCACTAAAAAGAACACCACCGTATTTTAAATAATATTTATAGAGTTTATATAAATGATCATAATCATTATAACCTAACGCATTAGAAACCTTAAGTAATTTTTCACCGTCACTTAAATCCCATTCAGTTTTCTTACCATCCGTACTATTAATGTAAACCCCTTTTTCGTTTATGAACTTATGAATAGTTTTTAGTATACCCCTATCTAATTTAGAGATATCTAAAGTATCTATCATCGCCTCTGTTAATATATTTTTAAATTTCATATTAATTTATCAGTTATTATCATAATATTTTTGAGTACCACCGTAAGGTTTATAATTTATTTTAAAAGGTGTGTTAGATATATTATCATTGGTTAATTTTTTTAATTTTGCTTTATCATAATCTTTTTTTCTAAACTGAAAATGGTGTTTTTCTGTAGGAACTTCTCCCCACCACCAACCAAAATCATGTGACCTAGTTTCCATACCTAATTTAGATGGTCCCATCATCCATTTTTGAGGTTCCCCATGAATGTCTGCAGCAACTCCCCAACCATGATAACTAGTACCTGGTTCTGCCACATCATATCTCTCTTCTGGTTTAGAAGTATCTTTTGGACCTGAAGGCCTTTTCTTAAAATCTCCAGTTTCTTCAAAATAATCCCAATCTACGATATCAAATTGCCCATAACCTTCACCAGTGCTTTTTCTAAATGGTCCAGTATATGCGCGAAACCCATCAGTAAAATTATTACTACCAAATATTTTACCCGTTTCATTATAATATGCCAACTCCATTTCTTCAAACGCCTTTGCAGCATCGGGTCTCATTTGTTGTGCTACAGATTTATACGTACCACTACCATCAGCTTTTTTTGGGTTTACTAAATTTAATTTTTCTGGAATACCATTGTCTCCCCCATAATTACTTGGTAAGTAATCTTCTTTACTACTACCTCTAGATTCTAATATAATTTTTTGTAATTGACTTTCTGTAATCAATATTTTCATAACATACTTTTTATATAAATATTAGTGAAAATAAAAAAGGTACCCAAAAGGATACCTTTAATTTAGTAGTTGTAAAGATATATTATAATAGTTTCTTACCTTTAGTTGATTCAAATAAATTTTTAAATGTATCTGTTTCTTTTTTATAGTCATTGGTTTTACCCATTGAATCAGAATATTTATAGTTGAATAGTTTTTTCATCTTTTTAGTATCTTCAGTAATCATAGTTTTATTTTTATATGATAACACAGTACCTTCATTTAATTTTTCATCCCATCTAACTTTAAATGTTTGAACTCCATCGTCCATTAAAAATACTTGTCCATCATTTTTGTAATGTTCAGGTATTAACTTTTTCATCTCAAATTCGTTTTCAAATTCGTTTTTAAAATTTAATCTTTTCATTTTATCGTTTTTAGATTCTTTTGTTGTTACTCTCACTCTTGGTGTGTCTTGATATTCGTCTGGCATATCATACTTATATTTTTTGTATTTTTCACTATTAGTTTTTAACATTTCATAAGTATCATCTTCTTTATCACCTTCTCCGAAACCGTCTTTGGTTCCAAATTCTTCATCATATTCAGAAGTATCATTTAAATCATCAATTCTTTTCATAAATGAATTAAATATTTCGGTATCTTCATTATCATATTTTAAAGCTGACATTTTACCTGCACCTAATGCTTCGATTTCATATGCTTCTTCATAATCAGAACGATTTACTTTAGGTTCGATAAACTCTTCCTCTTTATCAAATTCATAATACTTTGACATTTTTTTCTCAAAGTCCTTTAACTCATCAGTATTGAATTTACCACTTTCTTTTCTCGCTTTCATAGCAGTTTTTAGTCCAGCAGGTTCTTTTTCCTCTCTGATAGTTATTTTAGTGTTTTTAGTTAAAAATTTACCTTTCATTTTTATCTTTTTTATATAAATATCTAAAAATTAGATAATGTTATTATTTTATTTTTAAATTCCCCTTTTTTATTGTTTTTACTACCCTTCCTTCATTGTAAAATTCTATCGCTTCAGGACTTTGGTTACAGTAAGGGAACGTTTTACATTTTTCTTTAACTCTAACTTTTTGGTATCCTAAGTTCTTTAAAACATCATTAGGTTGTTTTTTCTTAACTGGTGCTTTACCTTTCTTACCCGCAGTACCCATAAACTTACTCGCTGGAAAACCTGGTGTATCATAAACACCACCAACACCACCTACAGTTGTTGCCTCATCCAATTCTACTTCCTCTTCTTCTAATACTTCCTTATCTTCATTAAATGAATATAATTTACCTATTGGTAATCCAGTTTGTCTTTTACCTACTATACCATTCTTAGTTGTAGGGATATCAGATTTTTTAAATACTCTTCTAACTGTACCACCACCCATAGGTCCAACAAATGATCCCGATGATGCAGCACCTGTAGCTTCTTCAATTTCATCTTCTGAATCTAAATCAATATACAAATCTTCAAAGTCAGGTTTTTCATCACTTACCCTTCTTATTTGTTCAAACTCTCTAGGCGATTCTCTTCTTCTATATTCGTTTCTGAAATCATCTCTTCTTCTTTTAGATAACCTATTAGTATCTAAATCTTCATCAACATTCTCTTTATATGACAATTCTACACCATCAACTTTAACCTCACCACCATTATGTAATTTATCCATATCTGATTTAGAAATCCTAACAGTTTTTTTATTATCACCCAACTTATCTTCAATTGCAATAATACCATAATCAGGATCGGTGTAGTAATCCGCATATTCTGAAATATGATCCATAGCAATTTCTTTAGCCACTTTTTTAGAATCTGTATGTTCCATCTCAATCTTAATTCCAACATTAATTTCTTTTTTAATGTCTTTTACATCTACATCATGTTTTTCTGCCAAATCTTCTTCTGACATACCATCGGAATCTCCACCTTTAAGTTCTTCTTCCTCACTGAATACCACACTTCTTAAATCTTGTACACCACTCTTTTGTGCTGCCTTATGAAACTCATCTCCGATAGAACTCCTTTCATCTATTTTTTTTGGTACATCATATGAAGAAACATTTTTACATTTGATTTTCATCAAACCAATTAAGTTTTCTAACTTATCCAAATCTTTTTCTGGTAATTCATGTAACCTATTAAGTTGATTATACATTTTAATACCAACCTTAAGTTGTTCCCAATTATCACAAGACATTATTACACTTCTAGTCTTCTGATAGTCACCTGTCATTTTTTCTCTACCCATGTTAACCACATTTGTCTTCTCATCCTCAGCTAGTTCTTCATCATTTAAAAGATAAGGTTCTTGTTTTTTACCCTCTAATTTATACCTACCCAAATCCCTCTCAATCCCAGAATCAGTAACTTTCATTTTTGAAAGTAAAATATCTTGTTGGTGTTTATTAAATTTAGATGGGTCTTTATCGAATTCTCCATAAACTAAATCATCTAATTTTTTAAGTTCTCTCATTACTTTTTTTAACATACCCCTTTTTTCGTATCTTGGGTGTTCGTCTAACTGATTTTGAACGAAGGACTTTAGATTATTCATTTCTTTTTTATACCCTTCTTCATCACCACTTTTCTTTAGTTTATATAAATTGGGTATTTTTCTAACACTGTAACCTATACTTTTAGCCATAATAGCTAAGTCATGTAGTTTATCTCTTAATTTATCCCACATTACACCTTCTGTTAGATTTTTTTTTGTTTTCATAATCCTATTACTTTATACCTGTTAACCACATTTGTCTTCTCATCCATAACTCCCTATAGAGTTTAACAAGAACGTCTTTATTTATTTCTACTATGTCTTTTTTGAACTTACTACTCTTTAATTCCTTTTCAATAATCTTTAAAACTTTTTTTTCTAAATCACCACCAAAAGACTTTTTAATCTCTTTGCGTATCATAACACCGATTTTATTTTCATCGGTTTTAGTTAATTCTTCTTTAATGATTTGTTTAAGGTGTAAATCCTTCATAAAATATCTTTATTAATAAATATTAAGAATTTTATAAAAATTTACAATAAGATAATTAATGTTACTATAGGTAATAAAATGGAACCAATAAAACCTAATCTCTTTAGATTTCTTTGTTTTTTAATCTCTTTTTTTTGTTCCTTGATTGTTTTATCTTTAAAGGATATTTCTTCGTCTTTATTTCCAACTATCTCCTCTAAATTTTTTATGATGTTTTCACTATTTTGATTCTGTAACTTTAGTTTTTGAATGATGTTATCTTTTAATATAATTTTTTCTTTATTTAAACTATCTCTTTCTACATAAATATTTAATAAACTATCGGTAACCTCACATTCCAATAAGTCTGTAAGTAACATCTTAGCTTCTTCTAAAGGCATAACAATTAAAGTATCACCTTTGTCATTAACCAATGACTCAATGTTTCCGTTTAAGGTAGTCTGACAAACCGCTGGTAACACCATTAACATCCAGACTATTAACGTGTTTATATATTTCACCTTTATTACGTTTTAGTTTTTTTATTTCTTTTTCATTATCAATTAATTTACCATTAACTGTTTCAACATCTACCTCTAATAATGATATCTGATTTTCTAATATATTATTTGCGGTAGATATACTATCATTAATCTCTATTAGAATTTTGTTTCTTTGGTTTAGTATGTTAATCTCTTCTTCATACATACTAATGTCCTTAGAAGGTCTAAAAATTATCATTGTAACAATTACTAACCCTAAAACAATAATAAAAATATCTTTTATATCTATATCAAATTTAACCATAACCTATAACTCTCCTTCACCACCGAATGGTTCATCAAGATTTTCTTCGGTTTCTAAAGGTTCTGGTCCTTCTTCTGCATTTTCTTCGTCAACAACTTCATTCTTATATTCTTCAGCTATTTTAGTTGCCCACTCATCGGACCAAGTATCATAATATGCAACTAACTTTTGTATTTGTTCTAAAGTTGTTTGATTTAATTGTAATAAGTCTGCGGTAATATAAACACCATTAGTGTCATCTAAAGAATAGAACCACTCCAAATTATTAGATGTAAACTTACCACTAAATTCAACATTTTGTGCTTTAGGATAAAGTTTGAATCTGTTAAACTCTACTCTAGGTGTTACAGTATCTCTAAACTTTTTTTCTTCTTCTACTAACGCAGCAGAATCCTCTTCACCTAAATCGATATCATCTTTTACTTCAGATTGTTCTCTAAGTAAACTTTTATTTTTTATGTTTAAGTTTTTAGTTTCTCTAATTAAACCTAACATTCTTTTTGTTTCATCATGTTGACTCATAGTTCTATTTTTTTTCTTCTATTAATTCTTTAAACTTCTTAAAATCCCAACTAGGATTTAAATCTGTACTTTCTTTAAAGTAGTTGCTTCTATATACAACCCCTTCAAAATATTCTATACCATCTATATGTGTATTATGCCCTACACACTTTTTAGGTATATCATGTATTTCACACAAGTGATTAACCAATTTAAGTGTTGATTCTATTTGTTTATTGGTATATGAATCCCAATATGCAAACCCTCTCCACCTTTTTTCGTAAACACTCTTCTTCCTTTTATAAATATTCCCAACCCAATTAAAGTACGAATTTTCAATCAAATCTTTTTCCAACCAACCTTGATTCTCTAACAATATAACAATAACTTTCTTATCTATTGATTTACTACCTAAAAAATCTGAGTATTTTGAGGAGTCGTAATGTTTGATTATCTCACCATTTCTAAAAATAGTAAAAGGTGATGTTTTTTTATATTCACCACCCATCCTAAGTTTCCAACCATTAATGTGTTTATCTTTTTCTGAAAATGTGTTGGCTAAAACTATTTGTCTTTTTTCAAATTCAGTATCGTAGTAATTTTTTTCATCTAATAAATATTTAGTATCGTCAATCATCATAACTAATCAATTCTTTTAATATTACTTTTAGTAGGTTTAACAGGTTGACTAATTGTCCTATCTTTAGATTCTTTATACTTCTTCAATGCGTTTTCAACTAACGAACTATCTGAATTTGTTTCAACATCAATAGAGGGAGGAGTTGTGGCTTTAACACTCTCGGCTTTACTCTCCTCCTCCTCTACTTTAGATTCTACCTCAACTAATTGTGATGTATCATCTTTTTTCATAATTATTTCTTCTTTATATTTTTCCACATATTCCTCTACCTCTTCTTTAGGTATATCCTTAACCTCGACTTTAAAAGTTTTTTTATCTGTCTTTGGTACATACACATCTTCAGGGTGTTCGGACATTGTGTTGTACATGTCTTCTTCCACATCATTGACTTTATGGTTAACTAATACTTCTTCTTCAGATTTTTCATACTTAACAAAGAAGTGTAATGACGTTAATGAAATAATGGGTAACAACCCACCTTCTAAGAATGCTAACCATCTTTTCATACCAACTAAGTCTGTAGTCTCAGTACCCATTAGTTCCCAAACTGGCCCTGTTAATTCTATCCAAGACTTAAATAATTCACCTGTTTCATCTATTTCCTTAAAGGAATAAAAAATATTACCTATCATCTGAATAAAGGTAACTATCCCAAACATAAACCATATACCACCTTTAATCTTATTTGTTGCAGCAACTAATGCGGTAATAGCGGCAACTTCAATCGCAATGGATAGATATATCGCCCAATTAATGGGGTTAGCCATATCGTACCATGAAACAACATGAGATATAGATATTGCAGCAACCAATAAAATTGGTAATAAAAACATTGACCTATTAGGGTTATCTTTTATCCAATTCCAGACTTTTTTCATAACTGAAATCCTAAGTTAAGTACCATAAATCTAAATTTACTACACCCTTCTGTAGTACAAGGACATATCTTTAATTCAAATACTGTTAATTTTCCTAATCGTATGGTAACACTATATTTATTTTTCTTATTACCACTTTTCCAAGAGTTTATCCAATCAATCATAATTATTTTTTTTGTAAGTCTTTAATGTTATTTTTAACTATTGAATGTAATTCCATTAGTTGTGAACCTCTATCTTTACTAGAAATCCATTCATCGTATTCAAGATGAATATTAATTTTTTCTACTCTAATA
>Ga0315315_10005961_pt1 | contig 11239 bp, 8 predicted proteins | sample M140m3416metaG_FD_203699 | JGI IMG/M metagenome (GOLD analysis project Ga0315315, IMG submission 203699) | Ammonia-oxidizing marine archaeal communities from Monterey Bay, California, United States - M1 40m 3416 | ecosystem: Environmental > Aquatic > Marine > Intertidal zone | place: USA... | reverse complement strand
GACAATAGCTATTATAGGTTATGGTGTCCAAGGCCCTGGTCAATCATTAAACTTAAAAGATAATGGGTTTAATGTCATCGTTGGCCAAAGAAAAAATTCTAAATCATGGGATAAGGCCATAAATGATGGCTGGGTTGAGGGAGAAAATTTATTTGAGATTGAGGAGGCATGTGAAAGAGGATCTATTATTCAATATTTGCTCAGTGATGCAGGTCAAATTCAGATGTGGCCAACAGTAAAAAAGTATTTAACTAAAGGGAAGACTCTTTATTTTTCCCATGGATTTGGTATAACATACAAAGACCAAACTAGTATCATACCGCCTACAGATATTGATGTTATACTTGTCGCACCTAAAGGATCTGGCACAAGTTTACGAAGACTTTTTGTACAAGGAAATGGATTAAATTCAAGTTTTGCCATATATCAGGATTATACAGGAAAAGCTAAAGAAAAAGTTGTTGCTCTAGGTATTGGAGTTGGATCTGGGTACCTATTTGAAACAACATTTAAAAAAGAAGTATATAGTGATTTGACGGGTGAGAGAGGAACTCTTATGGGAGCAATTCAGGGTCTTTTTGCTGCACAATATGAAATTCTAAGAAAAAAAGGACACTCTCCTTCGGAAGCTTTTAATGAGACTGTCGAAGAAGCTACACAATCTCTATATCCACTTATTGCAGAAAATGGTATGGATTGGATGTATGCAAATTGCTCTACCACAGCCCAAAGAGGTGCACTTGACTGGTGGAAAAAATTTAGAGATGCAGTATATCCTGTTTTTGAAGATTTATACGAATCAGTTGAAAAAGGTGAAGAAACAAGAATAACAATTCAAGCAAATCAAAAAACTGATTACAGAGAATCCTTAGAAAAAGAATTAGATGAACTTAGGGAATCTGAACTTTGGAGAACTGGAAAAGAAGTTAGAAAATTAAGACCATAGAATTTTTTTCCTAGATGTTAAATAATATTCATAATTTAAATAGTTACGATTATGAATTGGATAAAAAACATATATCAAATTATCCTGTAGAAAAAAGAGCTGATTCAAAACTTTTAGTATATAAGAATAAAAAAATAATCGATTCAGAATTCAAACTAATATCAAATTATCTTCCAAAAAATTCTACTTTATTTTTTAATGATTCTAAAGTAATAAATGGAAGGCTATATTTTAAAAATAAAAACGGAGCAAAAATTGAAATATTAATAGCTGATGAAAAAATTTCTTCAGCTTTAAAAAAGAAATCTCCATTATTATTAAAAGCACTTATTGGTAATAAAAAAAAATGGAAAGGAGATGAAATACTAGAAAAGAAAATTAATGGTAATACAATAAAAATTAAAAAAAATAAAAATAAAGTATTCTTTGAGTGGGATAAAGATATATCATTTGATGAAGTACTATTAAAATCCGGAATTATTCCTCTCCCACCATATATAAATAGAGATACTGAAAGCTCAGATTATCTTAATTATCAAACTGTATATTCAAAAAATAAAGGTTCAATTGCTGCACCTACAGCTGGTTTACATTTTAATGATAATTTAATTAATGATTTAAAAAAAAATCAAAAGGTTGATTTTTTCACATTACATGTTGGACTTGGAACTTTTAAGCCAATTGAAAGCAAAAATATTGAAAATCACAATATGCACTCAGAAGAAATTATTATTAATAAAGAGAATATATTTAACATTTATAATTCTCAAAATATAACTGCAGTGGGTACTACTAGCTTAAGAGTTTTAGAATCTATATACTACCTGGGTTCAATAATTGAAAAAGAGAAACATAATTATGAAATATCTCAAGAAATTATAAAAAAGAAATTAAAATTAAATTTAAAAGAGTCCTGTAAAAAAATTATTGATCACTTTTATTTTAATAATATTAATGAATTAAAATTCAACTCAAAAATTTTTATATACCCAGGATACACATTTAAGGCATGTGATCAACTTATCACTAACTTTCATTATCCACAATCTAGTCTAATACTTTTGATTGCGTCATTTATAGGAAAAGATTGGAGAGAAGTATATAAGTTCGCTAAAGAAAACAATTATAGATTCTTGAGTTATGGAGATTCTTCACTTTTATTTAGAAAATGATAGAAAAAGGAACAGATTCAAATTATGCAGTTAAGAAATTAATTGATGGAGGTATAGTAGCAATACCAACTGAGACCGTATATGGTCTAGCATGTAATGCACTTAATACTGAAGCTGTTAGAAAGGTTTTTGAAATAAAGAATAGACCAAAAAATGATCCATTAATTTGTCATACTGACTCTGTAAATAAAATAAAGAAATATGTTATTGATTTTCCTAAAGAGGCAGAAATTGTTGCAGAAACATTTTGGCCAGGGCCTATTACCATTCTCCTAAAGAAAAATAATTTAATTCCTGACATTACCACCTCTAATTCTGATTATGTTGCTTTTAGAATTCCTGATAATAAGATTACATTGAATATATTAAAAGAATTAGACTTTCCTTTAGCTGCACCTAGTGCCAATAAATTTGAATATATATCTCCAACTAATACTGATCATGTAAGTTTAAATTTTAAAGTGGGTATTGATTATATTCTTGATGGTGGAGTTTGTTCAGTAGGTATTGAGTCAACAATTATAAGCTTTGAAAAAAATAAAATAATGATTCATAGACTAGGTGGTGTTACCTTAGAGGAAATCAAAAAGAAAGCAGGCAATTGTTTAATAAAAGCAAATAAAAAAAATCTTCCAGGACAATTCAAAAAACATTATTCGCCAAATAAAAAGGTTTATGTTGGAGACATAAAAAAATTATATAAAAAATTTAAAAATAAAAAAGTTGGAATTCTTTGTTATGATAAAAAATATAATTTTATAGATGAAAATAATCAAATATTATTAACAGAAAAATCCTCATTAAATGAGGCTAGTAAAAATTTTTATTCTTCATTATATATTTTAGATAATTTAGAAGATATAGATTTAATTTTGACAAGTTATCTTCCAAATTCATTAATAGGTAGAAGTATAAATGATAGAATAAAAAAATGTTCTGAAAATGAATAATAATATAAAGTATCTCCAAAATATTAATTTTAAAGATAAAGTAGCTATAGTTAGGGTTGACTTTAACGTTCCTCTATCTAATAATTTAAAAATCACAGATGATACGAGAATTAAAAAAGGTATAATATCAATAAAACATATTGTCGAAAGTGGAGGTAAATGTATAATTATATCTCACCTTGGAAGACCATCAGGAAAGGGTTATGAAAAAGAATACTCTCTTGAAAACATTACACATTGTATATCAAATGAACTAGGTCATGATATAGAGTTTGTCAATAATTATTTTAATGATGATTTTAACTTGGATAAACAAAGTTCTGATATAATACTTTTAGAAAACCTTAGGTTTTATAAAGAAGAGAAAAATAATAATGTTGACTTCGCAAGAAAATTAGCATCTCTTGCCGATGTTTATGTTAATGATGCATTTGGAACATGTCACAGACAACACGCTTCCACAAATATGTTACCAATATTAATAGAGGAAAAGTGTGCTGGTTTACTTATTCAAGAAGAACTAACAAACATTAATAAAATTATAAATGAATATAATAAGCCCTTTACAGCAATTTTAGGAGGTGCAAAAGTATCTGATAAGATATCAGTAATTGAGAAGTTAATTGAAATAGCTGATAATATAATAATTGGTGGAGCTATGTCAAATACGTTTATCAAAGCGAAAGGAGGAAAAATTGGAAATTCTTTATACGAAGAAAAAAAGTTAAATCTCTCTATTGAAATTTTAAAAAAAGCTAAAGAAAATAATGTTAAAATAATCCTTCCAGTCGACTCAAAATGTTCAAAATCACTAAATGAAAATGAAAAAATAGTAGTTTTTGAATCAGATAAAATTGATAATAATTATAGTTCATTTGATATAGGACCAAAATCTTATAAAAAATTTGATTCTATTATTAAAAATTCTAAAACAATAATTTGGAATGGACCAATGGGTGTTTTTGAAAATATACATTTTAGTTATGGAACAAATGAGGTTGCTAACTCAATATCTGAAGCAACAGAAAGTGGCGCTTTTTCTCTCGTAGGAGGAGGAGATTCAGTATCGGCTATAAAAAAGAATAACAAAGAGAATGATATTTCGTTTATATCTACTGGCGGTGGAGCTTTATTAGACCTAATTGGCAACGGATCCTTACCTGCACTTGATTTATTAAAAAAATAGACATTAAAAATTGCTCACATATTTGTCATTTTTTGTTTTAAGTAATATTTTTGAGGTTATGAAAAAAATCACCTTATTATTAATTGGTTTATTTACAGTTTCATTTGGGTACACCCAAAAGATGGAATTTGACTTTCTTGCAAACACTCTAGATGAGGCAATTTTAAAAGATTACCAATATATTAAGCCTCATTTTCTTGGAGACAAAGTTGCTAGAAAAGTTAAACTTATAGATTTAGCATACAAGTGGGAAGATCCACCAACTGCAATGAGAAGTACTCCACTTATCAAAATTGAAAAACAACCTATATACTTTGCTCTTAGAAAAGTGATTTCTCCAAGGTTTTATAAAAATAAGATCAAGTCAAAAACTATAACTAAAGATCAGGCTATTGAGCAGATAACTGAAATATTAGATATTGCACTAATGATAAGATATCAAGATACTGAATCTCTTGAAAGTATGTTAAGAGGTATTGATAATGGTGATAACGTTATTGATATATTTAAAAATAATATTGAACTTATTTACTTTTAATTACTTAGGTATTAAGTTGTACATATAATAAGTTAATCCCCCAAACAAAATATTTGGTAACCAAACAGCTATAATCGGTTCTATTGTTCCATTTTCAGCAAAAGCTCTTGCCATTACAAAAAATATTATAAAAATAAAGGCAAAAGAAAAACCTAAGGCAATTAGGTAACCTGTTCCTTGTCTTGATTTCCTAGAAGCAATTATAACTCCTAATATTACCAATATTATAACCGTAAATGGTTGAGCGTACCTAATATATTTCTCTATTACATAAAATTTAATTTCATCAGATCCTCTTAACTTTTGTAATTGAATAAAATCATTTAATTCGCCCATAGTAAGTGTTTCACTTAGTCCATACTTATTATCAAAATCAGATGGAGAAATCATAAGCGTAGTATCGAATTCTAATCCATTTTCTATTTCCTCTCCATCTTTATTTAAAACTCTTTTTTTCCAAGCTTTAAACTTCCATCTCTCCAAATCTTTATCCCATATTATTTGTCTTGCAAATAACTTATTTTTTAATTTCAAATTATCAAAATTTTCAATTGTTACATTATATCCAATATCCATATTATTATCATATCTCTCAAGATACAGATATGAGTCGTCATCAATTTTAAAATGAACATTTTTATCTGAGAAAAAGTATGGACTTTTTATATACATTAATTCAAATGCAATTCTATCTTTATTGAGATGAGGTATTATAAAACCATTAAGTATAAAACTGGCAGATGCAATAATAATTGACCCATATAGAAAGGGCTTAATAATTGATTTAAAGCTTTTTCCAGATGATAAAATTGCAATAATTTCTGTCCTATTAGCTAATTGAGCAGTAACATATACTGTAGCAATAAAAGAAGTTATTGGTGTTACTAGAGAAACAATAAACGGAACAAACGAATAATAATAATTTAAGATATCTACATATGAAACATTGTTCTTAATAAACTTATCATTTTTTTCAGTAAAATCTATGACAACAACAACCATTATCATTATAATGACTACAAATACAAAAGTTTTTAAGAATTTCTCTAAAATGTATTTATTTAAAATATTCATTCTATAATTTATTATTTACCCTATTTATTATTTTAGTTTTCCATAAATGAAAATCGTCAGATACAATATGTTTTCTTGCCTCTTTCACAAGCCAAGTATAAAATGAGAGATTATGAATAGATGCTATTTGTGAACCTAACATTTCCTTATTTATAATAAGATGTCTTAAATATGACTTTGAATAAGAAGAACTTAATAAACCTAATTCATTATCAATTGGAGAAAAATCTTTTTCCCACTTTTTATTTTTAATGTTAATAGTTCCATTCTTAGTAAATAGCATCCCATTTCTTCCATTTCTTGTAGGCATAACACAATCAAACATATCTACACCTAAAGATATACACTCCAATATATTTTCAGGTGTGCCAACACCCATTAAATATCGTGGTTTATCTCTTGGTAAAATATTACAAACTAAATCAACATTTTCATATATAACATCTTTAGGTTCACCAACTGATAAGCCTCCTATAGCATTTCCAGAAAGATTTTTTTTACTTATATATTCAGCTGATTTAATTCTTAGTTCTTTAAAAGTCGAACCCTGAACTATAGGAAATAAAAACTGCTTTTTTTTATATAAACTTTCTGAAATATTAAATTCTTCAATTGACCTATCTAACCATCTATGGGTTAAACCTAATGATTCTTTAGCATAATTATATTCACATGGATATTTAACACATTCATCTAAAACCATACATATATCCGAACCTATTTTTCTTTGAGTATGTATCACTGACTCAGGAGTGAAAAGATGTTTTGATCCATCAATATGAGAATTAAAGTTGACACCTTTTTCTAAAATTTTTACATTATTAGATAGAGAGAATACTTGATAACCTCCAGAATCAGTTAATATAGGCTTATCCCAGTTAATAAATTTATGTAATCCGCCTGCTTTTTTTAAAATATCAGTTCCAGGCCTGAGATAGAGATGATAAGTATTAGAAAGAATTATTTGTGATTTAATTTCATTTTTTAACTCATGTTGATGTACTCCCTTAACAGAACCTAATGTGCCTACTGGCATAAAAATAGGGGTGGATATTGTACCTCTATCGGTAAATATTTTACCACATCTAGCATTTGTTTTTGATGATGTGCTTAATAATTTAAAAAACATTAGTAAATTCTATTATAATTATAATTCAATATCATAACCATTAATGGATAAAAAAAGAAAATTTTCCAAAAAAGCGTTAAGAGATTTTGATCTTATAGATGCGGCAATTGCAAGAAATGATCAAAGTGCATTTGCAGAATTATTGGCAACATATAAAAACTCTATATATTTCACAATTTTAAAAATGATTAGAGACCCGGATGACGCAGAGGATTTAACAATAGAAGCATTTTCAAAAGCCTTTAACAAACTTGATAAATTTAAAAAAGATTATACTTTCTCAACATGGCTTTTTAGGATAGCAACTAATAATACAATTGACTTTATAAGAAAAAAAAGACTAAAAACAACAAGTCTGAATACATCTTTTACAGATGATAGTGGAAAAAATATTGACATTGATGTTAAAGACTTAGACAAAACACCTGGTGAGGAGGCTATACATAAACAAAAAATAATGTTAGTAAGAAAATTCGTATCTAAGCTTCCTGATAAATATGAAAACTTAATAAAGTATAGATACTTTGATGAATTATCATATAACGAAATCGCTGAGAAGACTAAGGCCCCACTTGGTACAATTAAAGCACAACTATTCAGAGCAAGAGAATTATTATATGAAATCTTAAAAGATAAAAAATCACAAATTTAAATGTATAAGTATTTAGATATTTTAGATAAATACTTTGGTAATCTTAATTTTAAAAAAAAAAAAATATTAAGGTCATTATATGATGAGTACAATCATCAAAATCAGAAAATAAATTTAATTTCAAGAAAGGATTTTAATAATTTTTATTTACATCATGTAATCCACTCCTTGACGCTATCCAAATATATTGAAAATAAAAATTTAAAAATATTAGATCTAGGATCAGGAGGTGGATTACCAGGGATACCCCTATCAATTGTACTCGAGAAAAATAATTTTCTTCTAGTTGACTCAATTAAAAAAAAAATAAATGTTTTAGATGAAATAATTAATAATTTAAAACTAAAGAATGTTGATACTTTAAACGCTAGAGTTGAAAGTGTTAATGATAAAAATGATGTAATTGTATGTAGAGCAGTCTCCAGCATATATAATATTATAAGTTGGACAAAAGGTTGTGTAAAAGAAGGATCTGAAATCTTATTATTAAAAGGAGGAAATGTTGAAAAAGAGTTAAAAAATATTCGATTAAAATATGAGATTTTAGATCTAGAAAATATATATTCTGAAGAGTTTTTTATAGACAAAAAAATAATTAAAATAGTAATCAAATAATATGTTTTTAACATTTGATACAGAAACTACTGGGTTACCAAAAAATTTCCGTGCTCCAGTTTCAGATAGTGATAATTGGCCCAGACTTGTTCAGCTAGCTTGGCAATTAAATGATAGCAAAGGAAAGCTCATTTCTAATAATTCTCATATCATAAAACCAAAAGACTTCTCAATTCCTTTTAACTCTGAGAAGATTCACGGAATCTCAACCGAGATTGCAATAAGAAAGGGGAAAGAAATTAATGAAGTTTTAGAAGAATTTGAAAATGACTTAATTAAGTCAAAATATATAATAGGACATAATATAAATTTTGATATAAATATTATAGGGGCTGAACACTTTAGAAAAAAATTTAAATCAACAATTGAAGAAAAATTAAAGATAGATACAGCACAGATATCTAAATCATATTGCAACCTAAAAGGAGGTTTAGGAGGTGGTTTAAAAATGCCAAAGCTGATAGAAATGTATGAGTTTTTATTTAAAGAAAAATTCTCAGATGCCCATGATGCTTCATTTGATGTTAATGCAACAGCTAAGAGTTTTTTTAAATTAGTAGAGGTCGGAGAATATGAAAATGAAGATATAAAAAATGAAAATATAAATTATGAAGAACCTAAACTTGGTAATTCAAATTTTATAGAAAAAGAAAAAAAGAAAAAATTATCAGTTGAGAAAAGTGATGAAAATATTTCCTCAGAATATATCCACCTTCACAATCATTCTCAATACTCTATTTTACAAGCTACATCTAGTATAGAAAAAATAGTAAAAAAGTCAATAGAACTTAAAATGAAGGCTGTAGCAATTACTGATCTTGGGAATATGTTTGGAGTATTTAAGTTTAATAAAATAGCTCAAAAAAATAATATCAAACCAATAATTGGATGTGAGTTTTTTGTTTCTGAAGATAGAAAAAAAACAAAATTTACAAGAGATAATCCAGATAAAAGATTTAATCAAATTTTAATAGCAAAAAATAAAGAGGGATATGAAAATCTATCATATTTATCCTCTTTAGCATATACCGAGGGTTTATATGGACAATATCCTAGAATAGATAAAGATCTAATTAAAAAATTTAATAAAAATATAATTGCTCTTTCAGGTAACCTATATGGAGCTATTCCAAAACTAATACTGAACCAAGGAATTGAAGCTGCTGAGGAAGAACTTAAATGGTGGTTAGATACATTCGGTAAAGATTTTTATATTGAACTAAACAGACATGGCCTAGAAGAAGAAGATCACGTTAATCAAGTACTAATTGAATTCTCTAAAAAATATAATGTAAAAATTATTGCAGCAAATGATGTCTTTTATATTAATAAAGAAGATTCAACTGCACATGATATATTATTATGTATTAAACAAGGAGAATTTAAATCTACTCCTATTGGAAGAGGAAGAGGAAAAAGAAATGGGTTTAAAAATGATGAGTATTATTTTAAATCTCAGGAGGAAATGAAAAATTTATTCTCAGATATTCCTGAATCTATTAATAATATCTCAGCAGTTATTGATAAGATAGAAGTATATGAGTTAGAGAGAAAAGTTGTACTTCCAAAGTTTCAAGTTCCTTCAGAATTTGATAAAGTTGGAGAAATAACTAATAAACAGACAGAGTACTTAAGAAAAATCACATTTGATGGAGCTAAGAAAAAATATAAAAATATTAGTGATGAGTTAAAAAAACGTATTGATTTTGAGATTAATACAATAAAAAACACTGGTTATCCAGGTTACTTTTTAATAGTTCAGGAGATAACAAACAAGGCAAAAGAACTTGGAGTAAGTGTAGGACCTGGAAGAGGATCAGCAGCGGGTTCAGTTGTTGCTTACTGCATAGGTATAACTGATGTTGACCCAATAAAATACAACTTGCTTTTTGAAAGGTTTTTGAATCCTGATAGAATTTCGTTACCTGATATAGATATAGATTTTGATGATGAAGGTAGAGAAAAAATAATAAATTATGTAATTGAAAAGTATGGGTATGATCAGGTTGCTCAAATTATAACATATGGCAGCATGGCTGCAAAATCAGCTATTCGAGATGCAGGGAGAGTCTTAGAGCTTCCATTAAGCGAAACAGATAAAATAGCTAAGATGGTGCCGGAAAGACCCGGAATAAATTTGATAGATGCTTTCAAAGAAGTTCCCGAACTCTCAGAAATAAGAAAGAAAAAATCGTTAGAAGCTGAAGTTCTAAAACAAGCAGAGATAATAGAAGGATCTATAAGAAATATTGGCACCCATGCTTGTGGAATCATAATAACTCCAGATAAGCTAACAAATTATATTCCTGTTTCTCGGTCAAAAGATTCAGAACTTTTAATTACTCAATTTGATAATAGTGTTATTGAATCAGCAGGTATGTTAAAAATGGATTTTTTAGGTTTAAAAACATTATCGATTATAAATTCATCTATAGATAATATTAAAAAGAATAAGAATATAGAAATAGATATTGATAATATTCCACTAGATGATGATCTGACATATAAATTATTTCAAAGAGGTGAAACAAATGGAACATTTCAGTTTGAATCAGATGGAATGCAGAAACATCTTAAATCTCTAAAACCTGATAGGTTTGAAGACCTAATTGCAATGAATGCACTATATAGACCAGGACCGATGGAGTATATACCAAACTATATCGCTAGGAAACACGGCAAAGAAAAGATTCAATATGACTTACCTGAAATGGAGGAATATCTATCAGAGACATATGGAATCACGGTATATCAGGAGCAGGTAATGCTTTTATCTCAAAGAATTTCAGGCTTTAGTAAAGGTGAGGCAGATCAACTTAGAAAAGCTATGGGTAAAAAAGATTCTAAATTGCTAGAACATTTAAAACCTAAATTTTTTGATGGAGGAAAGAAGAATAAAATAGAAGAAAAAAAACTAGAAAAAATTTGGTCAGATTGGCAATCATTTGCAGCATATGCATTCAATAAATCTCACTCA
>Ga0315315_10005959_pt1 | contig 11241 bp, 6 predicted proteins | sample M140m3416metaG_FD_203699 | JGI IMG/M metagenome (GOLD analysis project Ga0315315, IMG submission 203699) | Ammonia-oxidizing marine archaeal communities from Monterey Bay, California, United States - M1 40m 3416 | ecosystem: Environmental > Aquatic > Marine > Intertidal zone | place: USA... | reverse complement strand
CATTAGTTCTACCGAGACCAACTATCTAGATACGAGCTACGAGGATCTCTCTTGAAAAATCTCATACTACAACACCCTGACACCAAAAATATTTCTTCTCATGCGTTTTGAGTATGTGCTCACGCTCCCACCAACAGCCATCTCATTTTTATGTTCATTCTCTTTCTCCCTGGCCTCATCTTATCTTCCTTTGAAACCCGCCCAGAAGGTACGATACTGGCCAACTACGCTTAATACTGTGATTCAACTGCTGCTCATCTGCGTCTCAATTCGAAAATGGGGTGGAAAGGAGTATTTGTCGTTTTGGGGTCTATAGTTTCTGCTGCGGGCGCCTTTCTCTGCAAGCCCAACCAGGTGCACATAGACAGCAAAAGACCTGATCGGTTGTGCTGTCTTGGAATCAACGCCATCCTCAGACCAACAAACGGAGTCGATGACATACCAATGGACGGGGAATCCCCAGTCAATTTGGAAGGAAAATGCATGATAGAGAGGCGATCTGGACGTTACTACTGCGTCGATGAGACTGGGAGTGGTACAGCCATTGGGAGAAATAAACTGACATCCGGAGTCAGTTATGGGTTAAGTGATGGAATGACAATTCGAACAAGCAGTGGAATGGGATACGAGGTAAAGTTTGATGGAGAATCACTCCCTGCTGATCCTACTATGGGCCTAATGTTTAATGCAATGAAGGCGCAGTTTGGAATCAACGATAATGACGCAGCCGCATCCAGCTGAGCCCGTGCGTACTGCCTTTTTTTAAGACTATTACAATCCATTCAACTAATAGAAATAAAAAGTACTAGCTCCCGATGCTCATCGAACGAGGCGCTTGGAAGATCCTGTCTTAACTATGGCCTCCACGCTAACAAGCATTCCATTGATTTCTTGCCTTACTTCTGCATCCCACCCATTGCTGCCGTCAACTAGGGACCCAATGACTTTTCTGCTCTCATCTACAGCCCGAGTTATCTTACGCACAGCAGGTTTCAAAAGAATGCCCTGCGTCGCAGAACTTTCCAGATAAAGTACCATTTGTGATGTGACTTCATCAAGCTTCGAGTCTAAGTTCTCATTCGTCTCCTCCAAGACAGCCTTGATCGAGTCCGCCGAAAGGAATGGCTGCGATAGAAGATTATCGCTGGAAGATGAGGAGCTTGCAGCTTTGTACTGTTCGACAAGACCTAAGAGCGGACCGGCAAGAGAAGTGGACGTGTGCTCAATGAAGTCGTTGCAGGCGGATCGCAGCGCATCATCGAGATCGCGTTTCGAATCGACGGACGCTTCTTGGACCGATACTCCCTCCCTGAGCAACGTCATGAGGGCATTTTCGTTACTCATGGAAAAGAGGCGCCGATTCTGGTTAGCGAGGAAACGACTCACAGCCTTGCCCGCATCGCTGAAATCGAGCTGCCGCTCCACGGAGCGCAGCTGAATGTCGAAGGGCGAGAGCTGCTCCCTCAATATCAAGAGGTGCTTGACCAAAAACAAATCAGCATGGACAACGCCGCTCTTGTTCAGAATGTATGCACTCCCCTCCTTGAGGCTGCCTGTGCAGGCCTGCACCGAGGAGAGCGCGATGTCCTCAAAGACTCGGGGCTCGACGACGCGGAAAATCTTGGACAGGACCCGGAGCACGCTTCGCATGGGCGGGAACCACGATTCGTACACCTGCAGTTGAGCCCGGACGACGTCGTTCTCGTTAGATTCCGACTCGGCGCCCTCTCCTTTCCCATCGCCGTTGCCGTCTGCTGCGGCAGCAGGCTTTTGGTATCCCGGCATCAGGCGTTCTGGATAGTCGAGGTCGGCGGGGGTGGCCTTGAAGCGCACCACGTCCTTCGTCAGGGATGAATTGGCGCAGAATATGAGCCGCTCCTGCGCATCGACGATGACCGACGAAATGGCGTGCGCCGCCGCCATGGTAGTCGGACTGGAGCTGGCGAGGGACCGCTCCTCCCGGAGGACTGCCACAATCTGGCAGAGGGTGTCCAGGTCGGAGATGTTTACCAGACCCCGCCGCACAGTCCGGTGCAGGGAGGAGCACAGGGTGGAGAGAGATGCCTGAAACTCGGTATCGTAGTAGGCCCCCTCCTTCGACATGACCTGAGAGGCCAGGGTCTCCTCTTGCTGCGCTCGTTCGCCGCCCGCGCCGGGCTTGCCTCCGTTCCCGCCCTGTGGGTCTGCTTCTCGTTTTCTCTCTCCTTCCGCCCCTTCCCCGTTGGCGGCCTCCTCCTTCTGCCCCTTAAGCTTCTGCTTCGCCTCCATCCTCTGCCGCCCTCCGAAGAAGTCCAGGTAAAGCGCCGTCTCGACCGTGCAGAGCCGGATGAGGAAGACTGACGCCAGCCTCGTCATGCCGATCAGGCCGTGCTTGGCCCTGAGCTTGTCCATATGCGACCGGACCGTCAGCCGCAGCAAAGCCTCCCTGGACCCGCAGTACGCGTTCCGACAAAGCCCGAGCAGGTCCTGGTACTGCTCGGTCTGGGCCCGGTCTGCCCTCTCCGTGACGAGGCTGAGGAGGTGGTTGCTCCTGGACGAGATGCCGTGGAAGCGGGTGTACACGAGGCTGGCCTCCAGCTTGTCGGCGGCCAGGGGCTCCTTGCGGAGGTTGAGCGCCGCCTCGACGTCCTTGGTGGTCTGGCCGATCCGGTCGGCCACAGCCTCCCGGACGAGGTAGAGGGCCGCCTCTTGCAGGGAGAGGGCGCGCCTGTAGTACTGCACGGTGCCTGAGGCGAGGTCGGCGTCGGCCCCCCTCCCGGACCGGCCGGACTTTTGCTCGAGGGCGGCCAGGGCCTCCCTGCCCCCCTGATCGCCGAAGTAGGCGACGGCGGCGTCGATCTCGTCCAGGACGGAGGGGAAGTCGTCGCCGTCCACCTTGATCCGGGCCAGCCCCCTGACGACGGTCCTGCCCCCATCCTTGAACAGCACCCCCACCAGGACCCCGATCCGGTCCACCGCGTCGTAGTGCCTAAGGGGCATCCCGATCTCCCTGGCGTGGCGGGACAGGGCCGCCTCCTCGGACTGGAGCCTCTCCGCGGCGGCGCTCAGCTCCCCGGACTTCCGGAGCAGGTCGGCGTGGCGGTTCGACAGGTCCTCGGCGATGTCTACCGTGGCCCGCAGGGCCAGCCGGAGCCGCGTGGACCTGCCGACCACGGCGGCCAGGTGGTCCGCCGCGAGGTGCGTCCCAGCCAGCGCGGCCGCGGCCGCCGCCGGACCCTCGGCCCCATCCGCGGCAACCGGAGGCGGAGCGGGGGGAGACATGGCCCCCATCAGGGAGGGGCGGTCCGCCGCGGCGCCGCCGTCGTCGCCGCCGCCGCCGCCTGCATTGGGCGGGGGGGCGGCGGGTCCCGCCGTCAGGGCGGCGAGGCGGGCGAGGCGGTGCCGCTGCGGGGCCGACCGCGGGGCGTAGGCCTCGTACGAGGTGGCGGACGGCCTGCCTCCGCCGGGCGGTGCCGCGGGGCCGCCCGGGATCCGGCCGGCGGGTGCCGGGGCCGCCATGGCTCGTTTGGGATACGTTGTGAATTTTATCAGGAGGAGCGCTGCCGAGATCCATAGACAGGACTCCCGGGGAGGTCATCTCGAATCCATCCTCCATCCAGCCTCTGTGATATTGATATGGGGGTTAGGGTTTTATCATTTCCCCTATTATAATTTTTTTTTCTCGCTTTCTTCTTCAGCGGGACGAGCTCTCTCACTCCCGGAAGATCCCCGCGCTCTTTCTTCCGTCCCCACCGTACACGGTACGATTCGCGTTCGCTGTTCCGCCAAGGCGCCCTCGCCCCTCGGATCATCTCCCATCGGCCCCGTCCCCGCGCAACCTGCGCCAGCCCCACCCCCTTCCGGCACCCCGCGGGGCACCGTCCTCCGCCGGCCGCCGGCCCCTCCCCTCCCCTCCGGCCATGGCCCCTGCTCCCCCCGCCGCGTCCTCCGCGGGCGGGTGCATCGATCTGTCCCACCCCGACGAGGACGAGGTGGCCCGCCGCATCGCCGACGCGTGCGGCACCTGGGGGTTCTTCCAGGTCACCGGGCACGGCATCCCCCCGGGCCTGGTCGGGGAATTCAGGGCTGCGTCGGCCGCGTTCTTCGCGCTTCCGGGGCCGGCCAAGGACGCGCTGCGGAGGGACGGGGCGAACGCCAGGGGATACTTCGACGACGAGCTCACCAAGCAGAGGAGGGACTGGAAGGAGGCCCTGGACGTGGGCGCGCCGGGGGGGGGGGACTGGTCCCTCCCCGACGGCCACCCCTCCAACGCCTGCCTGGACGGGTACAACCGCTTCCCGCCCGAGGAGGTCCTGCCGGGGTACCGCGACACTGTGGTCAGGTACTTCGGCGCGTGCGAGGGGCTGGCGGACCGGATTGCCGTCCTCATGGCCAGGGGGCTGGGGGCAGATGCGGGAGCCGGCGCGGGAGCCGGCGCGGACGGCGGCGGAGGCCCGCTGCTGGCCCGGATGCGGTCCCGCCACACTTCGTACCTGCGGACCAACTACTACCCGCCCTACGTCCCCGGAGAGACGGCTCCCGCCGATCCCGCCTCCCCCCCCCCCCTCGGCATCTCCCCCCACAAGGACGCCGGCTTCCTGACGGTGCTGGTGCAGGACGACGACTGCCACTCCCTGCAGGTGGCGCGCTTCGAGGGCGGAGACGAGTCCAGGGAGCCGGAGTGGACCACCGTCGTTCCGGTGCCGGGCGCCATGACCATCAACACGGGCGACATGGCCATGATCTGGTCCAACGGCAGGTACAGGGCTCCCCTGCACAGGGTGCTCACCGCCGAGAGGGAGCGCATCTCCGCTCCCTTCTTCTACAACCCCGGCTTCGACGCCATGATCGAGCCTCTACCGACCCTGACCGAGAAGGAAGCCCCGCTCTACCATCCGTGCTGCTGGGGGTACTTTAGGGCAGTTCGGTTCGCTGGGGACTTTACGGACATTGGAATCGAGATTCAAATATCGCACTTCGAGAAGGGGGGGAAGGAGAGCGGCAGCAGCGATCGCAAGGAGGAGGAAGAGGAGGAGGAGGAGAAGGAGGAGGAGGAGAAGGAGCCCTTCCATGTAAAGACGCAGGAGGCCTTCCTCCGGAGCGTCGATTTCTGTGCACCCTTTAGCATTGAAGCGTACCGGCCATTATTGGAAGGGGGCCCTTAGCTCGTACGAATGGGTGGGATGCGAATCATGTCATCATGTCTCATGTTTCTTCAATTGAACCAATTTGATTAACCGAAGTGACCTTTCACGTAGAAAACACGTAAAAACTTACAGTTTAATAGTAACGTCATTAGTTAGTAAGGGTACGAGTTTAGATGTACGCAAGAAATTTAAAAAAAATGGCCTGCCCCCGTCGCCCCACCCCCCTTGTTGAAATGTTAACATTTCCTTGACTGCTCAGCGACAGCGTCATGAGGATATCATTAGATTACGCATTGGCGCTCTTGCCACTATTGCCCGCTGCCGTCCTGCTCTGTGATCTGTTGGACAATCCACTTCCCATCGTCGGGGGATGGATCGGGTTCATCTGGTCGGGAAAATGGGTGGGCGTTCCCCTGCACGAATTGTTCGGTGACGTCGACGTTCCACCTGTAGGGACGCAGCTTCTTGCCTATCTCATTCTCGCTGTCCTAGGACTTGTCGCGACGAACTCGCTGGTGCCAAAGATTAAGTTCTACACCCTCAGAAAGGGAATCTCTGGGAAGGATCTGGGGAAGAGGGGAACGTCCATTGCAGACAAGGAGATTCCCGAGGCGCTGGGCATTGTACCGGGGTCAATCTTCCTGATCTGTCTCATTTTATGTCTCGTGGGATCGGCAACGTGGGACCCTGCCAAACTCTTGGTCTGTAACTCAGCATTGCTCTCGATATGTTTCATGCTGTTCCTTGGATTTTCTGACGATGTGCTTGACTGGCCATGGCGTTATAAGCTGTTCCTACCTACGGTCGCCTCCCTCCCTCTTTTGTGCTGTTACAACGGCAGCACCTCAATTGTCGTTCCCATCCAATTGCGACAATTTCTCATGCAAGAGGGGAAGTTGACCCAATTCGGTCTCTTCCTCTGCCATTTTGTCACTGTTGACCAAAAAGCCGATGGCGCCATCGTCAACCTTGGTCTACTTTATTTGATATATATGGGACTGTTGTCAGTCTTCTGCACCAATGCCATCAATATTTACGCGGGGATCAATGGGCTTGAGACGGGGCAGTCATACATTATAGGATGCGCAATATTGCTTCACAACTTAGTCGAGATTCGGGCGGAATCTGCCTCATTGGACAACCATGTGTTTTCCGCTATGATTATGTTGCCCTTCATTGCTGTGACGCTGGGTATTCTTCGTCATAATTGGTATCCGGCGTCTGTCTTTGTCGGCGACACATATTGCTACTTCTCAGGGATGACATTTGCAGTGGTGGGGATTCTGGGCCATTTTAGTAAGACACTGCTCTTGTTCTTCATTCCTCAAATCATCAATTTCATCTGGTCGACGCCGCAGCTCTTCCGGTTCGTTCCATGTCCAAGGCATCGCCTTCCTAGGTTTAATCAGAAATCCGGACTCATGGAGCCATCGACCTTTCCATGCGACAAGCGCCAATATCGATGGCTCAAGCTTCGACCAGATGATGTAGAGGTAGCAAACATGACAGTCATCAATCTTTGCCTGCAGATCCTTGGGCCCATGAGCGAGCATAATCTTTGCGTGGTTTTGCTTGGATTTCAGGTGCTTTGCTGCGGACTTTCCTTCTTGCTCAGGTACAAATTCGCCCAGCTCATCTTTGACGAGTGAAGAACAAAATACACAACTAAAGAACGATCCGTTTACGCCTAATAGCTGGAATGAGCATCCAAAATACAATACTATTATAGTAATTGGTCGATGTTGCTTTTTTGCAGGGGTACCCCTTGCCTAACATGGACTTCTTTCTACTCATCTCCTCCTCCGTCCTGAGGTTGTTGTGAGTCGTCCACTAGTAGCGTCTGAATATCTTTTTCCGCAAGCTTCTTGTTTGGCACTCTTATTACGACAGAGTGCCCCGCATATTCCTTCACGAGCGTTGCAGCCTTGTCTGTTTCAATAGATATAAGAGGAGCCTCGACTCCGTTGCCTCCCTCCATTTGCGATGCCAGCCGAGCCAGGGAAGTGTAAACTCCCGCGTTCGAGGCGTCGATGTTGCCACGCGATTGCAAACATAGTCCTGATGGGTCATTGCAGAGCGCTCCGCCCCCTTCCTCGTTCGGTCTCGACAGGACCATATCGATAGCAGTCTCGCGACCAGCTGACTTGGACATGTTGGCAACTCTCACCAAGGCGCGGTATAGTAGGTGTCTGGGTCTGTTGTCCCTCTCGCGCTTATTGATACGAGGGCCGTATTCATAAATAAGTAAATAATAGTGTGAGGGAGGCAGCAGAAGGAGGCAGTACAACAGAAAGATAATTATCAGAATTGCGCGGCGAAATGCGACAGCGCGTACCTACTAGAGTAGTAGCTCCTGTAAGAGCTCAAAATTACCTCTCTTTAGTAGCTCATGTGCATAATACTACTAGAGTAGCTAGTATATGGCATACAAGGTGTGATACGTTCCTGCGACTCACTTGCCATCCAGTACCATTCCAACGAGCTCCTCAGCATACTCGAGTACCGCTACTAGATTCTAGCTAGGAATTCCCAGCAAGTCCCACGGAGAAGATAAATTGTGTTACACACGTTTGTTAAACGGTCCAATTAAGAAGTAAACAGGACCACTTCGTAAGTCGAAGCACAAACGAGAGGAATGCACAACCTCTACCAGACAGCTTGCCATTGTCAGCAAAGTAGGTAAAATCGAACACTCGCCCTCTTGGGAGTGCCTCCCTCCGCTTAACTATTTCGCTTCCTCAGCCTTCTTCGCCGCCGCCTCCATGTTGTCCTTAATCTGCTGCTCCACAACCTCCTTCAGCATCGCCTTCGCCTCAGCCTCCTTTCCGGCCCTCTTAAGGGCAAATGCGCGAGCCCTCTTGACGCAGGCGACCATGCCCTTGCCGTCCTTCTCGCTGCCACCCTCCATGTCGAGGTGGTCCTTGCCAAGCTTGTCGGCCTTGGCGTACTCGGCCTGCGCAGCCTCGAAATCTCCGGCACGGCTGAAGGTGTTGCCAATGTTGACATACAACGAGTGCCTCTCCCAGTCGACACGAGCGCATCTTGGCTCATTCTCGAGAAGGGGGAAGACGGACTCGTAGGCCTCCCTGGCCTCGGCCTCCTTGCCCAGAGCGGAGAGGGCATTTCCCTTCTGAAGGAGGGCCGATCGCATGCAAAGGTGCGAAACACGAATGGGAAGCAGCTTAAGCGAGGTGGGGTTCGCAAGTCCGGGGCTGGTGGCGTTCTTCTCGTACTTGGGATCGATCTGAGGGGGCTCAACCGACTAAGTTGGGAGGAAATCAGCGAGAGGGAGCGGATGGGAATTGGGAAAGAAAGTGAGAACAACGGCGCAGGTTGGCAGATGGGGGCAAATCAATAAAAATAGAGAAAGCCTACGGCAAACTCATCAGTTCCGTGTCAAGATATAACATTTTGCATAACATACCTCCACGGCAATATCGTCTCCGTCCCAGAAACCGGTGCCGGCGATCTCGAGCGCCTTTTCGGCCCCGCGGAGGGCCTCTTCGGCTCCTTCCGTTCCGGTCATGGTGAGCTTCCTCTTGCAAATCTCAGAGAGGCTCAAACTAGCGCAGGCGGGCTCCCTGAGGAGAAGGCTCAGGCGGAGGGCGGCGCGGGCCTGGCCGAGGCGTTCCTTGCGGTGCTTCACAGTGTCGGAATCCTCGTCGCCGTCGACCTGGTCGACGTAGACCTCGGAGGGTCCCTTCTCCTCATCGCCGTCTTCCTCGGAGAAGAGGAGCTGGGCCAGGCTGACCTTCTGCTCCCTCCTGCTCATCTTGGCCATGGGGCCCTTGGTCGAGCGGGGGAGCAGATCGGCCCTGAGGGCCTGGAAGTACTCGTTGTCTCCACGACGGCGCCTCTGGACACTGTCCTCAAGATCGATGAGGAGGGAAAGATCGGCAACTCCGCCGTCATCATAGCCATCGGCGCCGAGGACCTTGAATCCATTTCCAGGAAGAGCGGGCTTCTCCAGAGGCTTGGAAGATCCAAACTGTTATAACAGGATTGGACGGGGTGACGTTTGTTTGGGGTGAGTGGGGGTACATGTATTAACAAGCATGACAGAAGATTATCGTGGAAACGCCAATGCACAATTCCTCCTATGCGGACGACTGCTCCAACTCCACATGCACTCCTTTGGTATGAGCACTTGACCGCCATCAATCTTGCAACAAGTTGTGGAGCAAAGTTTCTCGGAAATAAATCTGCGCCATTCTCGAAGCTGATGTCCCCCCGGTACACACGCGCACGCCAACAGCTTCACAAGACTTCAGGAACATAACGGTATCCATGTGATAATATTGTTGCATAAATCCTCACCTCTTCCTCCGGGGGCGGAGGGGGGGGGGGCATCAACGCTGGGTCGATCTTGCGCTCGGCCGCCTTGGCGACCTTGGTGGGGACCTTGGTTTTTTTTCCCATGGTTGAAGTTCGGCTTTAATTTGTTTGAGAGATGGAAGAGCTGTCTTGCAGGTGGATTTTCGGCCAGGTTGCAGGTCTCGGACCGCCTTGCGTCATTTTCAGCAGTACGTATTCGTCTGTAAGGCACCACAGAACGAGGCCGCACAAGATCCACAGGTTATTTAAAAATAGTTCCACGCGGTACGCGGTAGATGAGATTTAACCGTTGATGTGCGTTTTTGCCGTCCGTCCGTCAACCAGTGTGCCAATGGAGACAATATCGGAGTAGGCAGAGTGTCAAGTGTCAATCCGTCAAGCAGACAATGACGACCAGAATAGCTACGACAGAGAAACAACACAGACACAGACATAAATACCCGGTGATTTAAATCTGATTTGGGGTCGGGAAACACTGTTACTACTCTAGAGTAGCTACGATCATAGGTCAGATTTGATTGAGCTGGCTGGTGAGCTGGTGAGAGGCGATACTACTAGCTAGTAGGGAGTAGAGTAGAACGAACTCGTTTATTTGCGGTCTCTCTCTTGTAGATCTACTCTAGAGTACGATAGTATACAAGATACTCTCGTACTAGATATAGAATACGTACGACTCTCCCAGAGTACTCTCTAGTATGCATAGGAATTCCTGGTTCATAGCGTCCACTGTATATTATTATATATTATTATACATAATATATTATATAGTGTACGATGATAAATCCCACAGCTTTCGCCCCATAGCTCATCTTGCTCATCGGTCTCGAAGAGATAGATTGACCCCTCCACATGGAAGGACAGTGAAGCCCGCTTGCATGTCTTTTCTCAGGAACATCAAGGGGTCAACATCGTACTTTCCATTCTTTGATGCATCCCTCTTCTTTTCTAGCGCTTCCAGTCCTTCGTCCACAACTTTGGAGCTGCGTATTATTCTCGCCAGCACTATCCTTAGAATCACGTGAGCGAGCGGTTGCCCTAAACAGTTCCTCGGACCGTGGGCGAATGGCAAGAAGGCGCCAGAGGTTTGTCCGTCGTCGAGGCGTCGAATTTCGGGATCTAACCATCGCTCTGGCACAAAATCATTAGGTCGATGCCAAAGTTTTGGATTTCTGTGCAATGCATAAATCCATATGCATGCTAAGGATCCCTCAGGAAGAATAATGGAACGGTCTGACTTGTTTTCGCGCGGAATGGGAGTGTTCTGTGGAAGTCTCCGCACCACGAATGGTGCCACGGGATAGAGCCTCATAGATTCCTTGATTACTGCATCAAGATAGGGCATCTTGGAAATATCCTGCTTTGTCACAAAAGATGCTTTCCTATTGTCGGGTTTAGGATCCGAACCTTGGATACATTTGCACAACTCCTGAGCCAATCGGTCCTGGACCTGTGGATGCAGCGCGAGCAAGTGCAATGTCCACGATAGAGTGGCGGCGCTGGTGTCTTGGCCAGCGAAAAGGAGAGTTATAGCCTCATCCAATATGGCCTTGGGAACATCAACGAATCTGGATTTTTCTGGCCCTGCGTGACTTGGTCGACGACGCAGTGAAGCTAAAGGACTACCATCTCGAGCATTCACACAAGCGGCGCGAGCAAATTCACGGATTGGCCCCATCGTATCTTGCTCAGTTCGATACATGGGCGAGAAAGCTTTGTATATCCATCGTGGCATTAGGAACCAAAAGGAACGAGATTGGGCCAAGATAATCATCCGGATGTG
>Ga0315315_10005957_pt1 | contig 11245 bp, 11 predicted proteins | sample M140m3416metaG_FD_203699 | JGI IMG/M metagenome (GOLD analysis project Ga0315315, IMG submission 203699) | Ammonia-oxidizing marine archaeal communities from Monterey Bay, California, United States - M1 40m 3416 | ecosystem: Environmental > Aquatic > Marine > Intertidal zone | place: USA... | reverse complement strand
TGACGAGATTCGAGGGAGAGGGCGGCGCCCCATTCTGGTCGGCGGCAGCATGCTGTACTTTCGAGCGCTGATTCAGGGGCTCGATGACATCCCCGCCATAGATCCGGCCATACGCGTCGATATCGAGGCTGAGGCGCAGCGGTCTGGCTGGCCGGCTCTGCATCAGCAACTCAGTGAAGTCGACCCTCAGGCCGCCGGTCGATTACACCCTAACCACAGTCAGCGGATCTGCCGCGCTCTGGAGGTGTATCGCGGTACCGGCACACCGTTGAGTGAATGGCAGCAGGGAAACCCCGCCCCCGCATCAGACGACTATGAATGCATTGCCCTTTGCCCCGAGGATCGCGCCGTCTTGCATGCGCGAATCGCCAGCCGACTGGACGCCATGTTTGATGCGGGATTGGTGACAGAGGTCACCCGCCTTTTTGAGCAAGAGGGCTTGCATACCGATTTGCCCGCTATTCGGGCAGTGGGTTATCGGCAGGTATGGTCCTATCTTGAGGGTGAGATCGACCTCGCTACCTGTCGTGAAAAAGTGCTGGCTGCGACCCGGCAGCTCGCGAAGCGACAGCTGACCTGGTTGCGGGGCTGGCCTGAATTGACCTGGATCTGGACGGATGAGGCAGGTCAGCTGACCCGCGGACCCGATTCGGCCTTAGACCCCTCTGAAGTCAGCGATTACGGGGAGTCAGCTCCAGCGGACGGTATCTGGTTTGGCCGCCTTCAGGGGCTCATGCGGAACTTTTAGCTGACGCTAAGATCGTAGTAGAATATAGACACTCCACTTCGGTGGAGTTTTTTGTCGCTAGTACTTTTACTACCGTGTTCAAGTGCATTGGCGACCGTAATGCGCTTCTCGTTAAAAGCGCCGTGATTTTGACAGTGATACTAAGGAGTAACCATGTCAAAAGGGCATACGCTACAAGACCCTTACCTCAACGCTTTGCGGAAGGAACGGGTTCCCGTCTCGATCTACCTTGTAAACGGCATCAAGCTGCAGGGACAGATCGAATCCTTCGATCAGTTTGTGGTGTTGTTGAAAAACACCGTCTCCCAGATGGTTTATAAGCACGCTATTTCGACAGTCGTGCCGGCGCGCAATGTGCGTCTGCCTGCCGCTGATGGCGAGGCGCCAGCTGAAGAGTAACCACCCGGCGCCTCCTCGGAGGCGCATCTAGCTTTTCATGTTCTTTGAGCGTTATCAGGGCGGGGAGCGCGCTGTACTCGTGCAGCTGCAGCTTGCTGGGGCCGAGCGTGATCTCAGCCTGTTGGAGTTTGAGGAACTGGTCGCATCCGCGGGCGGTGATCCGGTGGCTACCATTACCGGTTCTCGCTCAGCCCCGCATGCGCGCACCTTTGTGGGTGAGGGCAAGCTTGATGAGATCGCCCGGGCCTGCCAAACCCACGAGGCAGAGCTGGTGATCTTCAACCACCCGCTGAGCCCGAGTCAGGAACGCAATCTGGAGAGCACGTTGTCATGCCGAGTGCTCGCGCGCACAGGGTTGATCCTCGATATTTTTGCTCAGCGCGCACGCACCCACGAAGGCAAGTTGCAGGTGGAGCTAGCGCAACTGAGCCATATGAGCACGCGTCTGATTAGAGGATGGACTCACCTGGAGCGCCAGAAGGGCGGCATCGGCTTGCGTGGCCCGGGTGAAACGCAGTTGGAGACAGACCGACGGTTGTTGCGCGCTCGCATCAAGTCGATCCAGTCGCGGCTGGAACGGGTCCGCAATCAACGCGAACAAAGCCGACGCGCCCGGCGCCGGGCGGAGCTGCCAGTGTTGTCACTGGTGGGTTACACCAATGCCGGCAAATCAACGTTATTCAACCGTATTACGACCTCCGAGGTGTACGCCGCCGATAAATTGTTTGCCACACTCGATCCCACCTTGGCGAGGGTCGACATAGAGCATCTTGGGCCGGTGCTTTTTGCCGATACCGTGGGGTTTATCTCGGATTTGCCGACGACGTTGGTGGAGGCGTTTAAGGCCACACTTGAAGAAACCGCCAATGCGAGCCTGTTGCTCCATGTGGTGGATGTTTCCGCGAACAACCGTGATGAACTGATGGCCGATGTTGAGGCAGTGCTGGGCGAGATACAGGCCGATGGCTTGCCGCAACTGGTGGTGTTCAACAAGCTGGACTTACTCGAGCAACCCCCTCGCATCCTGCGCAACGAAAGCGGGACGCCGATAGCCGTCTACTTGTCTGCTGTGACCGGAGAGGGAGTCGACCTGCTCTTTGACGCCATCCGCGAGCGCCTCTCGGTCACGCTGTTTGATGAAGAGATCACGTTGGACCCGCAGCGGGCGCGATTGCGCGCGGCCCTCTACGAGATGGGTGCAGTGTGTACGGAGGAGTGGCAACCGGACGGAAGTAGCCGTTTACATGTGCGCCTGCCTCTGGCGGATTGGCGGCGATTGAATACTTGAGTGCCCAGCAGGTGCCACCGTGGGTGTGACCGCGCGACTCGGTTCAAGGCGGCATGGGTGCGGAAACGCCGCGATCCGGTTTGAGCCGAATTAGGGGATGAGCGTTAAGTGCCGGTGACCCCGCGAAGCGGAGGAGAATCCGGTTGAAAAAAGGGGTTCCGAGCGTTCTGTCCGATAGGCAGAACAAAGCCCCGAAGTGGTCTCCGGGTTTGTTAGACTATCCGACCTTTTGATGAGGAATCGACTTATGTCATGGAATGAGCCCGGGGGTGGTAATAAAGGCCCCCGCGACCCGTGGGGCGGAGGCAATCAGGGCCCGCCGGATCTGGATGAGGCGTTCAAAAAGCTTCAGCAGCGACTATCAGGCATGTTCGGCGGTGGTCGCGGTGGAAGCGGCCCGGCAAAAGGCGGGCTATCAGGCGCGCTGCTCGGCATGGTGCTGGGAGGAGTGTTGTTGGTGTGGGGCCTCATGGGCTTCTATCAGCTCGACGAACAGGAGCGGGCTGTGGTGCTGCGCTTTGGTGAGTACCACTCTACGTTGACGCCCGGTCTGCAATGGAATCCGCCGCTGGTTGATGAAGTGATCAAGGTCAACACGACCAAGGTGCGGGCAGCGGGTCTGCGCGAGGTCATGCTGACTCAAGACGAGAACATCGTTGAGGTCAGCATGTCGGTACAGTATGTGATCGACAGTCCGAAGGACTTTGTGTTGCAGGTGCGCGATCCTGAAGTGTCGTTGCAACACGCTGCGCAGAGTGCGCTCCGACATGTCGTCGGTGATACGACTATGGATCTGGTGTTGACCGAGGGTCGTGCAGCGATTGGCTTTGATGTGCGTGGCCGCCTTCAGCAGTATCTTAACGACTACACCACAGGCATTCGCGTTTCCACGATTAACATTGATGAATCCAAGCCGCCTGCGCAGGTGCAAGGGGCCTTTGATGACGTGATCAAAGCGCGGGAAGACGAAGAACGAGTCAAGAACGAGGCTCAGTCCTACGCGAATGGCATCGTGCCTGAGGCGCGCGGTCGCGCACAGCGCGTGATGGAGGAATCGAACGCTTATCGGGATCAGGTGATTGCGCGTGCAGATGGCGAGGCGCAGCGGTTTGAGCAATTGCTGGCCGAGTACGAGAAGGCGCCCGACGTGACCCGTGAACGCTTATACCTTGATACGGTGCAAACGGTGTTTGCTAATACTAATAAAGTGATGGTCGACGTGGACGGCGGTAATAATGTCCTCTACTTGCCGTTGGATAAGATGGTGCCAAACGCAGGGCAGCCGCGCAGTGCCACTGCCGCCCGCGCTGGGGTCAATGAGCGCGACATGCGCGAAATCGTTGACCAAGTGACCGAGCAGCTGCGCAGAGATCTCGACGCTGCCGCAGCAAGACGCGGAGGGCGTTGATCATGACGAGACAAACCTTGATAGGTGTTCTGATCGCTATCATTCTAGTGGTGTTATCGAACAGCCTCTATGTGATTCGCGAAACTCAGCGCGGCGTTTTGTTGAAGTTTGGTGAGGTGGTCGACCCTGACCTCCAACCGGGCATTCACGTTAAGGTCCCCTTTGTGAACAGTGTCCGCAAGTTCGACGGCCGGATTCTCACAGTGGACAGCAGTCCGGAGCGGTTCTTTACCCAAGAGAAGAAAGCGCTGATCGTCGATTCTTATGCCAAGTTCCGCGTCACTGACACGGCCAAGTACTACACCGCAACCAATGGTGAGGAAAACCGCGCTGCGGGCTTGCTTTCCCAGCGGATTAACGACGGCCTCCGAAATCAGGTCGCAGTACGGACGGTTCAGGAGGTTGTCTCTGGGCAACGCGATGAATTGATGCAAGCCATTACCTCCCAGCTCAATGAGCTGGCCAACGAGGAGCTGGGCGTGGAAGTGATTGACGTGCGGGTGAAAAAAATTGACCTGCCTCCAGACGTATCGGAGTCGGTCTATCGCCGAATGAACGCTGAGCGGGAAAAAGAGGCCCGTGAGCTACGCTCGGAGGGTAAGGAATTGGCTGAAGGTATCCGCGCAGCGGCTGATCGTGAGGTGACGGTGATCGAAGCCAACGCCTTCCGCGATGCTGAAATTATCCGCGGTAATGGAGATGCCGAGGCAACCCGTATCTATGCTGAAGCCTTCAATCAGGATTCTGAGTTCTACTCTTTTACTCGTAGCTTGCAGGCTTACCGCGAGACCTTTAATGCGGGTGGTGACGTCATGCTGTTGCAGCCTGACAGTCAGTTTTTCCAATACCTGCGTAACGCCGAACCCGGCGAATGATCCGATCGTAAATAGTTGGGCGCGCACTGCGCGCCCGCTCTTTACCCGATCCCCCCTGTGTTATTCTCCGTGTGAGCGCTTTCTGCGGCACCACATCCTGACGGAAAAACACGATGAGCACTGAAAATCGCTGGCTTTTGCCAGAGGGTATTGACGAGCTGTTGCCCGAACGCGCGGGGCAGCTGGAAGCCCTCAGACGCCGCCTGCTGGACCAATGTGCCGCGTGGGGTTATCGCTATGTCATCCCGCCGTTGGTCGAATTTACTGATTCGCTGCTCATCGGCCTGGGTGCTGATCTCGATGTGGTGACCTGCAAGTTCACCGATCAGATGAGCGGCCGAATGCTCGGTGTCAGAGCCGATATCACGCCGCAGACAGCCCGAATGGATGCGCATAGTTTGGCCGAGAAGGGCGTGACGCGGCTTTGCTACGCCGGGTCGACGCTGCAAAGCACCCCGCAGTCTGTGATCAGCGGACGGGCACCGATTCAACTGGGCGCTGAGTTGTTCGGTAGTAACGCTATTGAGGCCGACAGCGAAATCATTGGCCTGATGCTGTCGACGTTTGAATGCGCCGGTGTCAGCCGTCCCCTTACCCTCGATATCGGCCACATCGGCATCTACGACGCACTGTTCTCGGACGCCGGCCTCGAGCCTGAGGTGGAAGCTCAAGTATTTGACGCCTTGCAGAGAAAGTCCGTCCCGGACATTGAGCGGCTGTCTGCTTCATTGCCTGCGAGAGAGGCTGAGCGATTGGCGCGCCTGGTGTCGCTGCACGGCTCCCCAGATGTGCTGGCCTCTGCCCGGGCGGCCTTTCCCGATGAGCCGGCGGTGATGGCGGCGCTCGATCAGCTCGATACGGTGCTGGCCGGGGTGCAGCGGGCATTTCCTGACGTCGGTGTGTACGTGGATCTCACAGAGCTGCGTGGTTTTCGATACCACACAGGTCTGGTGTTTGCTGTTTATCTGGAGGGTCGCGGGTCAGCGGTCGCCAAGGGCGGTCGTTACAACAACATCGGCGCGGTCTTTGGCCGTGACCGGCCGGCCACGGGATTTGCGATAGATCTCAAGGCACTGGTCGACGACGCGCAGCAGAGTGAGACAACCGATGTCCCAGTGATCGCGCCGCAGTCGGATGATGCCGGGCTCTGGGCTGCCGTGACTGCGTTGCGATCGGCGGGCCGTACAGTGGTCATGGATGTCGCTCCCGGCGTCGATTTGCCCAATGCAGAGCGACTGGTTTCGCGCAACGGCGAGTGGATTATCCAAGGGGGCACCTCCTCGTGAGTCATAACGTGGTCATCCTCGGCACCCAGTGGGGCGATGAGGGCAAGGGTAAGATTGTTGACCTGCTGACCGAGCAGGCCGATGCCGTGGTGCGTTTTCAGGGTGGCCACAACGCCGGCCATACCTTGGTGATAGGCGGGGAAAAGACCGTGTTGCACCTGATCCCATCGGGCGTGCTACGCGCGGGCGTGCAGTGTTTGATTGGTAATGGTGTGGTGCTTTCTCCTGAGGCATTGCTCCATGAGATCGATACGCTGGAAGCCAGCGGTGTGCCCGTGCAGGACCGGTTGAAGATCTCGGCCGCCTGCCCATTGATCTTGCCCTACCACGTGGCGCTTGATCAGGCCCGCGAGGCGCGACGGGGCGAGAACAAGATCGGTACGACGGGCCGCGGTATTGGCCCCTGCTATGAAGACAAGGCGGCGCGCAGGGCGCTCCGATTGGGTGATTTGCGCGACGCCTCAAGGTTCGCTGCGTCTCTCGAAGAAGTGCTGGATTATCACAATCATGTTCTGGCGCACTATTACGGTGTGGCCACGCTCGAGTTGTCAGCGGTGCTGGACGAGGCGCTGGCCCACGGCGAGCGTCTGATGCCGATGATGGCGGACGTCACTTCACTGCTTCATGAGTACCGTAAGACGCAGGCGCGCCTGTTGTTCGAGGGCGCTCAGGGCTCTTTGCTTGATATCGATCATGGCACCTATCCGTTTGTGACGAGTTCCAATACGACGGCGGGTGGCACCGCGACCGGGTCAGGGTTTGGCCCACTGTTTTTGGACTATGTGCTCGGTATCACCAAGGCCTATACCACCCGGGTGGGCTCCGGACCTTTCCCGACCGAGCTATTTGATGAGACCGGCCTCCGGCTGGCGGAGCGGGGACACGAATTCGGCGCCACGACCGGGCGCCCTCGACGTTGCGGTTGGTTCGACGCGGTGGCGTTGCGCACAGCGGTGAATATCAACTCGCTGTCGGGCCTTTGCTTGACCAAGCTCGACGTGTTGGATGGGTTGGAGGAAATCTCTGTTTGCGTGGGTTATACCGATGACTCGGGTGAGACGGTGGCCAACCCCATCGATGCCGTGGATTACGAGAATTTGAGACCGGTTTATGAGACATTGCCCGGGTGGAGCGAGTCCACCGTGGGGCTGAAGTCTCTGGATGCGCTACCCGCTAATGCCAGCGCTTATATCAGCCGACTCGAGGAGCTGGTGGGTGCGCCCATCGACATTATTTCAACCGGCCCCGATCGCGAGGAGACGATACTTCTGCGACATCCGTTCGGCGGCTGACGAGTGCTGCTGCTCAGCAAAATTCTTTCACTGCTGGTTTACCCTCTTTCTCTCTGCCTGCTCCTGCTCGTGTTAGCGATGCTGTTGCGGATGCGCGGTGCGCGCGGCCGCGCGAATAGCCTCACGCTCTTGGCAACCGCGTGGCTGTATTTCTGTGCCACGGAATGGGGCGCAACCGCGTTATTAACCCCGCTTGAGGCGGCCTACCCCGCGTTTGCCAATGAGGAACTGCCAACAGCCGAGGCGATTGTCGTTTTAGGTGGCGCCGTCACCGGTGAATCCCGCTTTGGCCAGGGCGGCGATTTCAACCAGGCGGCTGATCGACTCTGGCGCGCGGCAACCCTGTATCAATCACAGAAAGCCCCCTTGTTGGTGTTATCGGGTGGCACAACGCTGCCGGGCGGATCGCCCGAGTCTCAGCTGATGGCGCAAAAGCTCAGAGCGCTCGGCATCCCGGACGCCGCTCTGATGCAGGAGGCCGAGAGCCGCACGACCCGGGAGAACGCACAATACACGCAGGCACTGCTCGAGCGACAGCGCATTAACCATATTCTGCTGGTGACCAGTGCCAGCCACATGCGACGCGCCTCTGCCGTATTCGCCGCGCAGGGGTTCATCGTGACCGCGGTCTCAACAGACCATCAGGTCCCGCTCCTTGTTGGACCGGTCCCCGGCTGGTTACCCACTGCGGAGCGGCTGTCTCGATCCACCCGAGCCATCCACGAATGGGTAGGCTATTGGGTCTACTCATGGCTTGGGTATCTCGAGCGCTCAGAGACAGAAAACCAAGCGTAGGTGCTGCACCTGGGCTGCTAGATATAGAGCTGTTTGAGGTCGCTGTAGTTGTGACCGGTCCAGCGCCTGAAGGCACGATAAAAGCTGTTTACCTCAGCGTAGCCGAGCTCCCACGCGACACATTTGCCGGGTAACCACCTTTTTTCGAGCATCACCGTACATCGCTGTCGGCGCACGTGATCGAGGATGCTTTGGTAGTTGGTGCCATCAGCGCGGAGTCGGCGACGCAATGTGGTCGGGCTGATATGCAGCGTGTCGGCAACTTCCTCGGAGCGAAGCCGCAATAAGTCGCCGGATAGCAAGAGATCTATCACGCACAGGGTGGTGCGTGACAGCTCGTGGGGTGCGCGCGCGGTGATACGGATCGACAGCTCAGTTGGAACCTCTGGCTTTGGACGCTGCGATGCCTTCTCTAAAGAGTCCCAGGGATTGGCGTATTTAACGCGCTCCCGGCTGGGGATCTTGTGCAGATAAAGCGGATAATCGGTGTTGGTTGAAGAGTGCGGCGTTGTGGCGTTTTTCATATCAACTTCCCTGTTGTATTCAAATTTCTCCAGTGGGTCTGATCGAGGTGATCCATCACCCCGGTCATTCAGGATAGCCAAATGCCAGGCGAGAACCAGTTGGCCGACCGAAAAGGATGGCATTGGTCGCAACGGGGTAAGGTTCACCCAATTTGATTGCTGATTGGCGGAGACCGTCTTATCGGTGATTAAGGCCTTAGAAGCTCGAAGGTCTATTGATCAGAGGTGAAGTGAACGGGCTGTGTGCCCTTTGGGCAATAAAGCGGATGCTTGGGCATCCCGGTTGCGGTGACGCCCAAGCATTGCATGTCACCCAGCAGAAGCCACACCGTCCTGTGGCGATTATGCAGTGCACCGCCGTTACCCCAAGCAGCGATCATCAGCTGCGATTCGCGCCTAGCACGGCGAAGCCACAGATTGGTACGAGGCCCGATCGGGTCATCTACGCCGACCAGTTCACGGGGGTCGGTGGCGCGCAGTGAAAAGAGATTCACCATCAACAAGGAGCCACAGCCCCATCGCTGGGCAAAGTCGATGCAGCGCCGCAGAGTGGGGTCATCAGTCGTTGCGTCGGCTGTAGATGGGTTTAGCCCGATAAACGCACATTGGGGAAGGCTGCTGTCCCAGGACCGTCGGAGCCAGTAGCGATAGCGGCCGCATCGTGAAAATCCCGCTTGTCCTCTCACCGCAGTGGCGACCGCCCTCATTCCCGGACAATGCACTCTGCGGTAATCGGTCCCTCATCCGGTGCGGGTTCTAGATAGATATCGATGACCTGGTGCTTTTGTAGCTCTCGCTCTCGGTAGGTACCTTCCACCCGTGCGGCACAGGTTTTAAAGTGTGGTTGCTGCGTCTCGGGGTAGAGCTCAGCCTTTACCGGGTCTGTCTTGATGGCACAACTTGTCATGAGGGCCGTGAGGCCGACGAAGGCAGCCAGTCGGCACAGTGAGGCAATCACTGATGGATAGCGTTGGCGGATGCCGCGACAGCTCAAATCGTTCAGTTGACCAAGACTCACTCTTCTCCAGACTCCACAGCCCGCCTGAGATAGAAACCCGCCAGCGCCAACATCACACCACAGACCGCGGCGATCAGCGACAGGGATCCGAACCACAATAGCGCCACTACGCCCACTGCACGTCGCTTGACCTCGGTCGCGGATTCTTTGCCGGTGAAGTACATCGCCAACCGATAAATCTGGTTTTGATTGATCAAGTGGTTGATCTCAGACTGCAGCGTGCGCTGTTGGTTGCGCAGCATGAAAATTTCTTCATCTATGGTGAAAGCCCGCTCGGCAATGATCTCGAGCTCTTCACGCTTACCTTCCTCGTATGCGGCGAGCTCGCCATTCTGGTCGTTTCTGATGCGAGCGAATCGGGATTTATCAGCGGATGCTTTGGACACCACATTGGTCTCGAGTTCCGCATTGGCGGCGAGGCGCTGCTCGATCTCGGCTTTCAGCTCTGCAATGCGAGTGTCGATCTCGTCAATCCGGCGGGTGTATTTGTTATTTACAAAGTCGAGCTGCTGCTTAAGCTGACTCTCCATAGTGGATTGTTTTTGCAGTGCATCGCCACCGAGATAACCCGTAGTGATCACAGAGAGCTGTTGCTCTTTCTCCCGAATCAGCCCCCGGTATTTCTGTTCTCGTTGCGAGCGATTGAAAATATTGGCCGTCGCCATTGCCTCGTCGAACTCGCGCTTCAGCGCCTCGAGCTCTTCCAGCAACCGGTCTCGTTCAGAGGCACTGCCCCCAATGTTTTGTATCAAAAGCGTAGAAAAGCGATCCTCGACTGCTTCCGTCTCTTCGCGCCAGTCTCGATAATATTCATCGCGGACTAGCTCCAGTCGCGCGATCTCGGTGTTGAGCTCATCCCGAAAGGCATAGTCGATATTGCCCAGCACATCACGCATATTGCGGTCAATTTTGACCACAGCGTCGTTAAACTGTCCGTCAATGACGGCTTGCTCTACCTCAAGCTCCGCCAACAGATCGTCTTCAGTGAACTTCACCACGTAGGCGCGGCGGTTCTCAAGAAGCCCGACTGCCTGCTCCGTGCTTTCTATCTCGTTCTTGCGGTTGTCGATAGCGCGGTTCAAGTTGGAGAAGTTGCGTTCGAAGCCATTGAGCATGGTCTCGAAGGTAATCAGACACAGAAACAGCACAAACGTGAGAAACATTCCTCGCCAGACACGATTACGAACCGCCATGAAGGCAAACGTCAGCGGGATTTTGCAGATTTCGACAACGGCGATCAGTACAAACGGCAGAGCTGCAACAAGAATGGAAGAGGAGCCCTCGAGCAAGCCGACATCGCCCTCTGAAGCGAAGGATGAGTAGGCGGAGACGGCCACAACAATAGAAATGGTGAGGCCGATGAGCACCGCAATGATCTCAACTGCCCACGCAAGACCGATAAGGAATCGGGCGTTTTTCAGCAGGGTGTGGTGCGAGTAGAACATGGTATGGTCTCCTCAGCCGGGGACGGTTGGCGCCCCACGTCTTTCAAAACGGCCAGCGAAAGTATCACAGTTCTTGGCTATTCCCGGACGGCTGTGGTTTTTTACCAAACGCAATTGAAGGGGTTTTATGATCCTGCTCACAGGTGCAACAGGGCGCGTCGGTTCCG
>Ga0315315_10005956_pt1 | contig 11246 bp, 4 predicted proteins | sample M140m3416metaG_FD_203699 | JGI IMG/M metagenome (GOLD analysis project Ga0315315, IMG submission 203699) | Ammonia-oxidizing marine archaeal communities from Monterey Bay, California, United States - M1 40m 3416 | ecosystem: Environmental > Aquatic > Marine > Intertidal zone | place: USA... | reverse complement strand
GGTCGCGGCAAAGTACACTCTGTTGTCAGACTACACTAATTACGGACTGCCTCCAATTACGGTAAGTGGTATACGATTCTTACTGGCGACATTTTTTATGCTCATCTGGTGTCAATTTGAAAAATCGCCTTGGAAAATAACGCGTCAACAACTGCCCGCATGTCTGATCGCCGGCACATTACTTGCTGCACAAATTGGCACTTTTACTGTCGGTGTACAGTTATCTAATTCAACGCACACCACTATTTTAATCAACACATTTATTATTTGGATTTTCGGCTATGAACACTTCATTAGTCGGACCCAACGCATGTCCATAATTCAAGTCATCGGCTGTACGCTTGCCGCAGCAAGTGCCTTAGTCACTCTATTACTAAAGTCTAGTGCCGAAACGACCACCCAAGACACTACTGACTTACCTGGACTATTGGGTGACTCAATCATCGTTATTAGTGGAGCTTTACTGGCTGCGAAGATATTATTTATCAAAGCAAATCTAAAAACGATTAAATCCGGCACACTCATGTTGTGGCACGATTTCATTGCCGTTATCTGGTTCGTCGCGATCGCTGCCTACTTTGAACGCGATCAAATATCCCTCGACCAAGTCAACCAACAGGTTGTGTGGGGTTTGATCTATCAAGGCGTCATTATTGGTGGACTCTGTTTCGCCATCCAAACGTTTCTGCTCAACAAATATTCTGCTTCACAAATTACCGTATTCAGTTTTCTAACACCAATTTTTGGTATCGCTACTGCCGCCACTTTACGCAATGACCCCTTATCATCTTGGATATTTCTTTCATTAGCACTTGTCGCCGCCGGAATCTATTTGGTCAATCGACCCCAGATGAATCCATGATTTATCAAGCTCTAGATATGTGTTAATGCGTGGGCACAGTGTATTTTTTAACAATTAACATCTCTTCACCCTACCGGTAATCCCAGTAACAAACCGTTACAATAGATCACGTCGTTTCGTACTATTCTTAATTTCCTTTTGAACGATGCATTTATTATGTCCGCCTTTGATTTTACCATTCGTGATACTAGCCACATTATCTCACCGGGACTCGTTGTTTTTCCCGAAGTTGTCAAATCAAATCTTGCTGAGATGATCCGAACTGCTGGCGACGTCACACGATTACGGCCACATTGCAAGACACACAAGATGGCCGAAGTAACCCAAATCCAAATGCAACTTGGAATCACTCGGCACAAATGCGCAACCTTTGCTGAAGCCGAAATGCTTGCCGCAGCAGGCGTGACAGACATTCTATTGGCTTACAACCTCGTCGGCCCCAACATTCAACGAGCCGTTCAGTTTCGATCAACATATCCTGACGTAACATTCATCGTCACTGCAGATCATGCTTCACCTGTACAACAGTTATCTGCGGCAATGACCGCGGCGGATTGTACTATCGAGGTCTTACTCGATATTGATTCAGGGCAACATCGAACAGGCATTGCCACGGGAGAGGCGGCCATTGACCTCTATCAACAAATTGCTGACAGCAGCGGACTCACGGCCGCAGGTTTCCATTTGTATGATGGGCAAAACCATCAAACCGACCTCGCTCAACGCACAACCGCAGTACAACAATGTTGGCAGATCGCGACGGATTTGCGTGACCAACTAACTACTAAAGGCTTGTCAGTAGCTCGCATCGTTGCTGGCGGTACTGGCAGCTTTCCAGCTTATGCCGCCATTGATGATCCGGTACTGGAACTTAGCCCTGGCACGAATACTTTTTTTGACAACAACTATGGCAACATGTTCCCTGATTTAAACTATACGCCCGCAGCTCGAATCTTAACTCGCGTCATTAGTCTGCCGACTGCCAATTCGATTACGGTCGATTTAGGTTACAAAGCATGTGCGTCAGATCCACCACTAGAAAAAAGACTCCTCTTTCCTGCTCTGCCCGATGCCATACCAACTCTACAAAACGAAGAACACTTAGTTTTGCAAACTTCGGCAGCGGAGCGATTCTCCCCGGGCGATGAACTTCTGGCGATTCCAGGACATATCTGTCCCACGAGTGCTTTACATCGAGCGGCATTTATCGTCGAAAATCAAGAAGTCATCGGCACTTGGAATATTGCCTCACGTGACCGTTGGCTCACGATTTAGGTAGGCCAAACTCATTAATAAACATTCGCATGAATTCGCCATCCTATTCAGCATCGTCGTCGGCATTGATATCTGGCCGATCGCTGTTTAGGTCCTTGAGCAACCCGTCATAAGAACTCATGCATTTTTCTACGGTCTGCCGCAAGCGTTCCATGCCTTCCGTATTGCCCTGTTGATTCTCCATAATCGGTTTCATCCAATCGTTCATCAGATGGAATTGGTTTTCTAATACCGAAAGAATCGACTTGGGAACCTTGTGCATTACCGCAACACGTTGCACCCCGTCCGCTGGGTCTACCGTAATCGCTCCGGTTGTATAGTTCCTAAGTTCCTCGGCTAAAGTCAATAGGGCATCATTCGTTTGATTGTTATTTAAATCTCCCGCTGGCACGACCGTCGGTGAGGCAGCCTTTTCGACAAGTCCAGCAACACCATGGTCGATCGTCTGCCGAATATTATCTAATCCATCTGCGAAACCTTGCAACTGTAGAATAATCTGTCCAGCTTGATCATCAGCGCCAACGCCTCGCATTTTCACATTTTGTAGAAATGCCTTACAAATATCAGCCCAGCGTTGATCGTCTTGGTCCGTAGCCCAGCCACACATGACACGCAACTTTAACATATTGGCTTCGGCATCTGAGGTCAGGGTTTGGGAGTCATTTTCATAGTTACTCAGAATCAATGTTTCTAATTCTTCATCGTTCATGATCGCCAACACTTTTTCAGCAATGCGATTCATATTTCGATACGAGCCTTGTAATTTAAAGATTGGCTCTGTTCGATAATCATCATCCTGAGCGGCACTGCGGATATATTCTCGATTCACATCAAGCACAACATCCCGAACTCGCAACAACTTCTTCATCGTGCCAACCATCTCGTTGACTTCTTCCATCGAATAACTGGATTCGAATTCAATTCCCTCGCGAGAATCTGTCTGGGCAATTTTAATAATCTCGTAGACGTCTTTCTGGCTCCGACTGGCCAACTTGCTCAATACCGGGTTCGAGGTCAGACAGTTTTCGATATAACTCATCTCAAAGGCATCGGCCGTGTCACCAATAATTTCTCCAAGGTTATAGATGTCAGCACGATTAGCAAGCATATCTGGAATCTGGAACTTCTCACCACTTTCCGTATAGGGATTACCGGCCATAACGACACAGACTTTGCGACCTCGCAGATCGTACGTGCGGGTTTGACCTTTATAAACACCTTCAATTTTTCGTTGGGCATCACACAAAGATATGAACTTCTGTAGGAACTCGGGATTACAATGTTGGATATCGTCTAAATAGATCATTACATTGTCACCCATCTCGAGTGCCAAGTTTAGCTTTTGTACTTCTTCGCGGGCGCCTGCGTTGGGCGCTTCTTCTGGGTCAAGCGACGTCACCGCATGACCAATCGCTGGGCCATTGATTTTCATAAAAATCACGCCAAGTCGATTTGCAATGTACTCCATCAACGTTGTCTTACCATAACCTGGAGGCGAAACGAGCAACAACAAGCCCATCAAGTCAGTTCGCTTATCCTCGCCGACGACGCCAATTTGTTTGGCGAGGTTGTCGCCAATAAGAGGTAAGTAGACCTTGTCAATCAATTTATTCCGAACAAACGAAGTCAAAACACGCGGCTTAAATTCATCCAACCGCATAGCTTTACGAGCGACATCGACGACTTCTTTTTTGACATTAATATAATCTCGATAGGCTGGAACGATCGCACGATCAAAACGCTCTAACTTTGTAACAAACGCGTTGTAATTTAATTGATAGTCATTCTTTTGGATTGTAGCGTGATTGCCAATCATTCCATGAATGTTCAGATCCACCGTACCATCAACAATGTGCTTGTGATCGACCGGGCCGCTCATGAGTAAGACCGCCAGCTCATCCACATAATCCAACGCGATTTCACCGTGGTCGGCAGATTCCAAAAATGCCTCAATCCAATCTCGCAACAAAACAAATCGATCTTGCGGACTGTCCGCTAAACGAGTTGTCGACTCTTGGAACTTCTTTAGAAAGCTATTCTGCTTCAGATGCCGTTCAAAGGCATCATACAACTCGGCCGCCCGACGACTAATTGCAAACGACGTACTTACCGTGCGCTCTTCGAACAGATAATTCGCCGCTTGATGTACATAATCCTCAGAGAACAAGCCGGTTGTTTCCACAAATTCTGCTAACAGCGGTTCCAATATGGCTACATATTGTTCTTGCTCGGCACTAGCTGGGAATAACTCAGAAATTGTCCCCACGCCCTGCAATCGTAACTGCATCAGCTGTTTGTTCTGCTGATCACCAAAATACTCCCAATACAATCGACCGAGTGCGCGTGCTTTTGTATGGTACCGCAACAACCCAATCGCTAGTTCCATATCGACTAAGCCTTTAAGGATTTTATCAGCGTCGAGATCGTGTACCCCCTTCGCATAGGCTTCCGTATAGCGCGGCGCCATAAACTTTTGGATTTCGCTAAGCCGTTGTTCCTCGTCTAAATGTCCATATTTTTCCAACGAAAATTCACTATCGCCATTAATAAACTCTAGCATTCTCCATGCTAGATATTCACCGCGATAAACATCAGCGTTCTCCGATATAACCTCTTGCTGCCAAACTTCGCGCGTGGCCAGCAGTTGTTCATCGGTGATTAATTCAAAAAAGTCCGTGCCTGTCAAATGCAAGTACATTTCAGCATCACGCAAAACCGTTGTTAAATCTAACGCTTGAACATTGACTGAAAAATGATGAGTGCCGAACTTAATAACATTTTCACCACCAACAAACAGTTCTTGTCGATCCTTTAATTGACGAACCGCATCTTCTCGAATGGTCTTCAGTTGACTCTGAACGTCATCAACTTTCACGCTATCTTCGAGCTCTTTGAGCTGGTCCACTAAGTCTCGAATCTTTTCGATCATAAGATCCGAGGCAAAATAGGCGTTGATCTCATTTACCGATTCCAAACTGTCGATACGAGCTTTCACACCTTTAAGTATTCGCTCAGCCGCCTTCATCAGCGCATTAGCTCGTTTATTACGAGCTTCAATAAGCGATACTTTACGAGTTTCAAATGCGTTGTATATTTCCTCGCGTTTTTCAGTCAATTGCAATACGAATTCGTCAAACTCAGCAAATTGGCCTTCGAGCTCTTCAAGTTGAATCATGACCTTGGTCAGGAACTCTTCACACTTTTCGGGACTGTCACAGATATCAAGATAATTCACGACGGCTTGATTCAACAGCTTCATTTGCGAATTGAACTCGGCCACACCCTCAACACTCATCAAATCTTTAATACGACCTTTGAGTGACGCACGCGCAGTGTTTACTTTTCCAAAAATAACAGAAATATTGTCGATAATGCGAGTACGGTGCGTCGCATCATCGATGTCAAGGTTACTGACGATATCAATCAACATTTCAAGTTCTTGCGCGCTCTCAGAAATCGCATCCGCTAATGCATTCGCAGCGGTCACTTTCTTAAGTGCCTCAATTGATTCTGTTTGCTCGTTAATTCGCTGGGCATAAGGATCCAGTGCATTATCACGCAACAAAAACTCGACGCACCGCTGTGATACGCGTTCACTCGATTCAGCTACGTCCGTCTCTAACTCTTCGATCAGCGGTACATCTGCATAACGTAACTCTCTCAAAGATACGATCTCACCACGAACGGCTCTCAGCCCGGCGAGTGACTTAACAAAATCGTCTACATTTTCGAATCGACTATTGATAGCAATCCGTAGTACTTCTTCAACGTTTTGCTGTACATGGCGAGTTTGATCGGCGCTGTTTTTCTTAACACGTACGACCTTTTCAAATTCATCAATTGCCGATTCCGCTGATTGGCGTATTTGCATGAGCGGTTCTGCGGCTGCGAAACAATTTTCCGCGGCGATCCAAAAGTAAGAATCGACGATGCCTGCCGCAGCTCGCACCAAGTCGTGATACAAACCCGAGTAGGTATCCTCTTTTTCAATTAATCCTAGAACCTCGTAGCATTCTGCCATCCCACGGACAATTTCTTTGTTGCCAATTTTGTACAAGAAAGAATCCGTGTTGGTTTCCGGCTGATAATCGTCGGACACATAGGGCGTCTGCCATATTTGTAAGACATGGTGCTTTTGCGCTTCCTCTTGATTACGAAAACAAACCATTTCACCAGCATGAAAAAACGATGTGCCGTTACAAATAGTGGGAGTATCCACCTTTTGCTCAATCAAATTGTAACGCAGCAACACATACGTCCCAGAATCTGAGTTATAGAAAACATATAAATAATCTTCGCCATTAGGTGCATCCAAACGGCGGTCATATTTCATATGCTGCAGGTTAGTATCAAAGACCTTAAATTCACCTGTGGCCAAGGCATAGCCGTTAGAAAAGATAACTCCATGGTCATCTGGCAGCAAAACACAAGAATCCGCAATCGAATCAATTCGCCACACCTGTTGAATCTTCTCGTTATAAATAAAATAACGGAAATTATTTTCTTGGTACGGTCGAATCTTAAGCAAGATAATTGTGCCCACTGAAGCGTACAGTATTTCTGCGTCATCTAGGGTCTGGTCGACATTTTCTACGGATTCGGCATAGATTCCTTCACCAACCGATGTGTTATTTTCAACCTTGATCGTAAGATCACCACCGACGGTTTCCACAAAAACACGATCATCAATACTGATATGAGGGTGCCGACCTTCCTGGAATGATTCACGTGGTGGACGCTTCCAGTTGAATTCATGCTGTGCTGGAAAATGGACTTCATGGTCACTGCGATTATCAACATAAACTAACTTATCATCCGTAATTTTCCACTTCAAACTCTTTACATCATTGTCCCCTTTACCAACCTTGAAAGTCATAAAAAGGTTTGGGCCGATGACAAAGAACTTGGTAAACTCTGCATCCTTATAGTATTTATAGATTTCCTCAAAATCGCGCTGAAAGTTCTGATCGGCAATCAAATCAGATTGAATATTATGAAATGACTGGTCCTCAAATCGATATACGGAAAAGACATCATCGATGTGCGTCGTCTTTTTTAAACCAAAATGAATGTTGTAACCAAAGATTATCTGGTCACCAATCGAGATCATATCTCGTGGAACACAATTGTGTTCTGTCGTGACACGTTCCGATCCAAGCAAGACCGTTTCGATCGAACCAAATACTTCCTTGCGAATTTGGCCTAATTTTTGTAGTCGTTCCCGTAGATCTTGCGCATAACCTTTCAGCCGGTTACGTATGATTTCATACGTGCCACTTTCAAGTTGCGGATTTGCTATTTCAGGCGAGCTGCCATCATCAACATCGGGTTGCTGTTCTTCTGAAGCCATGATACGAATTCTTAATCTTTGCTGAGGACACGGTTTGCCACCGGAGAGCAGATTGATTCCAAAGTTTGCACGGATACATATACGCGACTACACCTCCCCAAACCTAACCACTACAAACCACCGTCGGCTTGCGTGTCCAACAAGTCTCGCAAATTTCCTTTACAAAGGAGCATCGCGAGACTTGCTAGCACGGCTGGCAAGCGTAGCATCAAGCTACATTAGCTTTGAGCGTTTCCACTAGATTCAACCGTTAGGACATCGCTAGCTACGGTATCCGAGATACCTTTGCTTTTAGCCATCCCTAACAATCCTTGCAATTCATGTCGCAGTGAATCCGTCTTCGCCAGCCCGATCATTTTGGCAATTAATGCGGCGATCGAAAGGTCCTTGACATCGTCACTACTAAGGTTAAATTGTTCGACCATCCCTAAGATGCGAGCCTGGAAGTACTCTGGGTCTCCGTTGAAGAAGGTATCCTTAACATCTTGTAATACTTCGCTGTTTTCAACAAAACGGTCGATCACTTTACCACCTTTGACTGCATTAACGATCTGGTCAAAGAATGTCGTCTCACCACCCACAATGTCGATCTTCGAATTTTTCAGTGCTTCACCCATGATGTCCGCTTGAGCTTCGGCGATGAGGCGCTGAGCGTCAATTGCGGCGATTTCAATATCTTTGTCTTTGCTCAGACGGATCTTGAACTCTTCGTGATCTTTACCAACGTCATCAAACAGTTTCATGGCGTTCGCTTTTTCTTCGATACCTTGAGCTTCAGAACTATACTTCAGCTTCATCACTTCAGCTTCGGCCGTTCCTTCTTTCTCAATACCATCTGCCATGGCAACTAGTCCGAGAGCTTCCGCTTCAGCCGTTCGCTGTAGCACCGCTGCTTCGGCGTAGCCATCTTTCTCTTTAGATACAGCTTTGGCTTCTTGAACTTGAGCTTCTGCCAAGCCACTCGCTGCTTGGTCGGCCGTTTTGGCTTCCGCTAACATCTTGGTAGCCTGCGTTTCCTTTTCGGCCCGCTGTCGTTCAGCTTCCGCTTCAATTACTATTTGTTCAGCATTACGTTCAGCTGCTTGCTTCTGAGCGTCGGCAGCCTTAACTTCCTTAACCAATGCTTCTTCTGCTTCCATATCAGCTTTGGTCACGGTAACACGTTTCAATCGATCAACTGTCGCGAATTGTTCTGTGTCTTTAATACGTTCGGTTTCTTCAACCACTCCACGTTCAACGATAACACGTTCGCGAATCACTTCTTGGATTGCACGTTTTTCCACTTCAATTGCCTTGTCTTTATCAATATCCGCTAAAGCAACGACGCGTTCACGATCCGTTGCTTCCAAGCCGCGATCTCGTTCTACCCGTTCTGTTTCAACCGCTTCAGTTCGTTCTTTGGCTTTACGGGCAACAATAATCTGTCGATCTTTGTTCTCTTCAGCAACTTGAATCTCTTCTTCGGTGGTAATTCGACGAGCTTCAGCACGCAAACGTTCTTCTTCACGGACCACTGCACCCTGAGCTTGCTCACGAGCTGTAACTTCTTCGATTTCACGTTCTTGGCGTTGCTCCGCTTCAACCTGCTGGCGTTCTAAGGCCAAGATCGCTTCACGGGCTTCCACGTCTTGCTTAACAATCGCTTTTTCTTTTTCACGGTTAATATCGTTTGATTGGACTGCTTCGCGAGCCGTAAGGTCCGTAATCTTTTTAATACCTTCCGCATCTAGAATATTGTTAGAGTTCATTAGTTCCAGTGGAGTTTGTTCTAGGAAGTCGATGGCAGTACTTACAAGTTCGTAGCCTTGTAGGTCTTCTGGGTCACCTAGAAGTTCTGTAATTTCCATTTTGAAACGGTCGCGATCTGTATAGAGGTCAACAAAATCAAATCGCTTACCAATAGTCTTAAGTGCTTCTGAAAACTGAGCGTCAAATAATTCGACTAACGCCGCGGTATCAGAAGCGCGAACAGCACCAAGTTTTTTGGCAACATTTTCGATATTGTTCTCTGAAATACGCAAATAGAAGGCAACTTCGATATCAGCACGGATATTATCCATACAGATCAAACCTTCTTTTCCATGACGCTTAATTTCAATACGTTTAACGGACAGATCCATAATTTCCGCTTGGTGTGCCAGAGGAATAATAAACATCCCACCGCCCGAGGCAACTTTGACGCCACCGACACCTGTTCGGATAATCGCTAAATCAGGACTAACCTTGCGATAGAACTTATTCAAGGCGATTGCCAAAATTAACAGCAAGAATAAAACTCCGCCGCTAATACCAATCGTCCAAATTAAACCTTCAGGTGCACCGGCACCAAGAATTTCATTAAACATCATCTGACCCCTTATTGGTTGTTGCTGCTACGTCCTCACCCATCGATGATGATTCGGCAACAATATACATTTTTTGCTCGCTGTCATAACCGACAACAGTAACCCGCGTTCCATTCGGGATGCTCTCTCCAGCCGTCCTGGCTTCACTAAACAAGTCCCCTGCTTGGCGTTCAATGAACACCTTGCCACGAACGGGACCTGTTGTAATGCGTGTCGTTCCACTTGCACCGACAATGTCACTCGGTTCAAAGAACTCTTCTTTGAACCAACTCCGCATCGGTTGTGTAATGATTTTTGTAATTGCTAGTCCTGCTACTAAGTTCAATAACACTCGAATAGCGATGTCTCCGTTGGTTGCCTCTACATTGAGTTCTTTCCATTGGTCAACCGCAACGGAAGCGGCTAGGAAGGATACAGATAAAAATGTCATCCACACCATAAATGGAATAGAGCCCAAATTTAACCAACGTAGTGGTACTAAGCCGATCCCTAAGAATCCGTCAAAACCACCAACATCTGTATCCGTATCAAAATCCAAGTCGAAATCTAACGCATCTAGCCCTAAGCCTGTACAAACCGAGATTGCCCAATAGGCAACCACAAACATCACAGCACCCGAGGCGAATGTCATTTCACCCGTAAATAGATACTCTTGGATTTCGCTAAAACTATTCATTGTTATTCTAAGTCCTTAGGACAAACGCGGCCTTCATGCAATTTTGCACAACGAAGACCTCAGATAAGTATGCTTACAAAATAATCGCGTATTGGGTTTCTTTTACTTTTCCGACTAAAAAAAATAAACAAAACAGCGAAGGTTTAATGGTTGTACCGACTTTAACGGTCGCGCAAGCAGTACCGATAAACGCTGCTCCATATGTTTTTCTTAGGAACTAATTACTATTCGCGAGGGCTGATGATTTATTGAAATAATTCCCGCCCAATCAAGAGTTTGCATTTAATCCAGCTTTTGCCATAACCGGTCAAAATGACCTAAGTAAGCTCGATTAATTGTCGGTTCACTGGTAATCACGAAATTTTCGTCATTGTGCTTATCCGCACTGCGAGTCCAGTTATAGCTTCCCGTCAGCGTCGTTTTTTGATCAAACACGGCATATTTATGATGCATGTGATGTTCCGTTTGATCAATTCGCACCGGAACACCTAAACCTTTGAGTCGCTGAATATCCGATCCCGGATCTAGCGATTTATCGTTGTCTGAGATGACTCTCACCGCAATACCACGCACAAACGCATCACGAATCGCATCGGAGATACGGTTATCGGTTATCGTAAAAACACAAATATCGACGCTTCGACTAACCCGCTCAAGCTGATTAATAATAATCTGAGGGCAGTCATCACCTGGACTAAAATAGACTTGCGAACTATTCTGCGCAGCTTTTTCTCGTGG
>Ga0315315_10005953_pt1 | contig 11251 bp, 7 predicted proteins | sample M140m3416metaG_FD_203699 | JGI IMG/M metagenome (GOLD analysis project Ga0315315, IMG submission 203699) | Ammonia-oxidizing marine archaeal communities from Monterey Bay, California, United States - M1 40m 3416 | ecosystem: Environmental > Aquatic > Marine > Intertidal zone | place: USA... | reverse complement strand
TTAGAGTATCAGGTTTATTCGGTAATTGTAAAATACGGCCATTTTCAATAACCATCGAAGAATTAATTATTTCAATTTCATTCTTCGTAGCTAGATTAGTGTAATTGACAATTCCAGGATATTTATTTGTAATTTTTTGACTTGCTATAGTATCGTTTACCGTAATACGCTGCCCAACCTTAACATCTAATTTCGAGAAACCTTGCAAGATATATTTATCACCATATAAAACCCAAATTAAACCTGTATTTTTACTAATCTTTTTAGCAGCACCTTCCCCATCAATACTTTCTTCTAGTTTTACATTCTGTAAAAATACTTCGCCAGAAACTTCAGTATAAATATCTTTACGATCTTCTTCTAAAATAAGGTTTGCCTCCTTTTTGATCTCAGCAACAACTTGATTACAATACACTTTTTGGTTGTTATTCGCTAATAACATTGCTCCTTTAGGGATATCAAGCGAACAAATCGTACCATTTTGATTCTCGATACTTAACTTTACAGCCTCATTTAATGAAAAACCTTTCTCTCCATGAATTGTTCTAACGAGAGAAGTTTTATCATTTAATATATAATTTAACGTCCCTGAAAACGGTGCTCTAATTTGTTTTGTTAGATCACCAGAAAATACACCACCTGTGTGAAAGGTACGCATTGTTAATTGTGTTCCAGGTTCTCCAATTGATTGAGCTGCAAGAATACCAACAGCTTCACCAAGATCGATTAATCGCGAGTATGATAAATGCCACCCATAACACTGACGGCAAACGGAACGTAAAGCATCACATGTTAATGGTGAACGAACTTCAACATCCTCTATTTTATATTTCTGTATTTTGTTAACGATATTGTTATCTATTTCCGTATTTACGGGAAAAATCGTGTTTTCTTCTGCAATAGTAAGTGGTTTCGCTAATAAACGTCCAATTAAGCGGTTTTCTACTGAAAGATCTGTTTTATATTTTTTAAATAGATCATCTAAAGATAAACTTGAATATGTTACACAATCTTCTTCACGTACAATAATATCTTGGGCAACGTCAACTAAACGACGAGTTAAATATCCCGAATCTGCTGTACGAAGAGCAGTATCTACAAGACCTTTTCTCGCCCCATAAGAAGAAATAATATATTCTGTAACTGTTAAACCTTCACGAAAATTACTTTTAATTGGTAAGTCAATAATTTGACCTTGAGGATCCGCCATAAGCCCTCGCATTCCTACAAGTTGCCTTACTTGTGAAATATTACCACGGGCCCCCGAAAAGGCCATGATGTAAAGTGGGTTTAACGGATCACTTTCTCTAAAATAGGTTAAGACTTCATCTTTTAATGTATTATTCGCGTTGTTCCAAATATCAATAACTTTTTGAAAGCGTTCCACAGTTGTAATACTTCCAGTACTGTAATTTTGTTCAGTAGTATCAACTTCATTTGTTGTTAAACCAATTAAAGTTCGTTTTCTATAAGGAACACGTAGATCTTCGGGGCTTAAGGAAATTCCTGACATTGTTGCATAGTGAAAAGTTAAATTCTTAACTTTATCAGCGATTAATGAAGATCTAATAACCCCATAATTATGGAAGGTTAGGTACATTAATCGTTGCAATTTTTTCTTATTTATTACTTCATTGGTAAAAGTAAGTTTACTGTTTGCATTATTAACCATCTTTAAATTGGTTTCTTTAGAATGTTAAAATTTTTTATTGGTCTTCAAAAGATTGATTTAATAAAATACGGCCGGGAGTAGTCTTTAAGTAAATTTGTAATATATTACCCTCTAAATCTTTTTTTATTTGGTATTCAGGTGTGGTACAAATAATTCGATTGTCTATCTGTTTTTCAATAAAGTTTACATTCTTTTGTAAGGACGAAACATCAAAATTTGAAGATGTACAGCGTACCCAAACAAAAGTATGTAATTGTAATATTGATTGTTTATAAGCAACTATAACGTCATCAAAACTGTAAAAATATTGATCTGTTGTTGTTTGTTCCGTTGGATTATTTGCTGTTAAATAGTAACAACCAAGTACCATATCTTGGCTTGGTGTAAGAATTGGCTCTCCGGTTGCGGGAGATAAAAAATTATTTGGGGCAAGCATTAACATTCGTGCTTCTGTTTGTGCTTCTAAACATAAAGGGATATGAACTGCCATTTGATCTCCATCAAAATCCGCATTAAAAGCAGGGCATACTAATGGGTGAAGTTTTATAGCCCTTCCTTCAACTAATATTGGTTCAAACGACTGGATACCTAAACGGTGTAAAGTTGGTGCACGGTTTAGTAATATCGGGTGGCCAGACATTACTTGTTCCAAAATTTCCCAAGCAAGAGTTTCATTATTTTGGATAATATTTTTTGCAGCTTTAATATTGTTAACTAAACCTTCATAAATTAAACGATGAATAACAAAAGGTTGGAACAGTTCAATTGCCATTTCACGAGGTAAACCACATTGATTTAATTTTAATTCTGGGCCAACAATAATTACAGAACGCCCCGAATAATCAACACGCTTACCTAATAAATTTTGACGGAAACGCCCTTGTTTACCTTCAATAATGTCCGATAAGGATTTTAGAGGACGGTTATTTAAGCCAAATACTGCCCGACCTCTTTTACCATTATCTATTAGAGCATCCACAGCTTCCTGCAGCATTCGTTTTTCATTACGAATAATTAACTCAGGGGCCATAATTTCTTGTAAACGAGCTAATCGATTATTACGATTAATTACTCTCCTATATAAATCATTAAGATCGGAAGTCGCAAACCTTCCACCATCTAATTGAACCATCGGTCTTAAATCAGGAGGCAACACTGGTATAATATCTAAAACCATCCATGATGGTTCAGAACCTGAAGCCATAAATTGATCAATAACACGTAAACGTTTAATTAATTTTTCTCGATCAGGATCTTTCGCAGAAGGGATCAATAAACGTAATTCACGTGATTCATTCTCCAAATCAATCTTTTGAAGAAGGGTTTTAATAGCTTCGGCACCAATTCCAATTTCAATATCACTTGTATCAGTTTTTGTGGCATCAAAAACTTGCCAGTCTGTTTCAACAAGAAGCTGCTTATATGAAAGCTCACCGTTTTTGCCAGGATCTATTACAACGTAAGAATTAAAATAAACAATTTGCTCTAACTCTTTTAAAGAAATATTTAAAATTAATGCAATTTTACTTGGGCGACCTTTTACATACCAAACATGAGTTACTGATGAGGCCAATTCGACAAACCCAATACGGTGACGTCTGACATTAGATTCAATAACTTCAACGCCACAACGTTCACAGATAATGCCTTTATACCTTACTCGTTTATATTTACCACAATGACATTCCCAATCATTAACGGGCCCAAAAATCCGTTCACAAAATAGGCCACCCATTTCAGGTTTAAGTGTTCGATAATTAATAGTTTCAGGTTTCGTAACTTCGCCAACCCGTTCACCACTTGGTAGGACTCGTTCACCCCAACTCCGAATTCGAGCAGGCGAAGCTAAATTAATTTTTACATAGTCAAAGGATCTTTCTGTTTGGAACATAAATTTAAGGTATTTTTAAAAAAATTGTTTTTCAAAATTATCTGGTGCATCGCCCATTAAATTAATTTCATAATCTTTTAATCCTTTATTTTGGTAAACATCCAATTTATAAGTTGCAACGTCTAAACATAAAGCCTGGAGTTCACGCATTAAAACTTTAAACGATTCAGGAATCCCTGGTCTTGGAATTGGTAAACCTTTAACGATTGCATTTAAAGTTTCATTACGACCCTGCATATCATCTGATTTAATTGTTAATAACTCTTGTAATGTGTAAGCTGCGCCGAATGCTTCAAGAGCCCAAACTTCCATTTCACCTAATCTCTGTCCACCTTGCTGAGCTCGGCCTCCCAGAGGTTGTTGTGTCACTAAAGAATAAGGTCCTGTTGAACGTGCGTGTATTTTATCATCCACAAGGTGGACTAATTTTAACATATAAGCACAACCAACCGTGATAGGGTTCTCAAAATTTTGACCTGTACGACCATCTCTTAAAACCACTTTACCCGGGTGCTGGGAAGAGAACATCCAATCTTTTGTAAGCGCGGCTTCTTTTAATTTCTTATTTACTAAGGCACGTGAAGCTTCTTCACCATGCATTTCATCAAACGGTACAACTTTAAAACGGACATTTAAATTATCGGCCGCTAAACCAAGTAAACATTCGAACAACTGCCCAACATTCATTCTTGAAGGTACACCTAACGGGTTTAAAAGAATATCCACAGGAGTACCATCTGGTAAATATGGCATATCTTGACGTGGTAAAATTTTCGAAATAATACCTTTGTTACCGTGTCGGCCCGCCATCTTATCACCAATTTGAATACGACGGGTTTGAGCAATATAAACTTTTAATACTTCATCTGTTCCTGGAGGTAGGTCATCACGGTTACTACGGGAGAATATTTTAACGTCTAAAACTCGACCGCAAGTACCATGTGGTAATTTTAACGATGTATTTCTTACATCTCTTGATTTTTCACCAAAAATTGCACGTAATAATTTACCTTCTGGAGGATAATCTGACTCCCCTTTCGGAGTTAATTTCCCAACTAATATATCTCCAGAATCGACCCAAGTACCTATTTTAACAACCCCGTTTTTATCTAAATTCCTTATTGAGTGTTCACTAACATTAGGAAGATCTCTCGTTACTTCTTCCATTCCTAATTTTGTTTGACGAATCTCAATCTCAAATTTTTCAATATGAAGGGAAGTATACAAATCATCATACAGAAGACGTTCACTGATTACGAAAGCGTCTTCGTAGTTATAACCTTCCCACGGCATATAAGCTATTAAAATATTTTGACCTACGGATAACTCACCTCCTTCCGTGGAGGCACCATCAGCAATAATTTGCCCAATTGTAACTTTTTCATTAACAGATACAAGTGGTCGTTGATTAATACAAGTGTCTTGGTTGGAACGTTGATATTTAATTAAGTTATAAGTAAAGAGAGTATTATTTTTATCCTTTACAAGAACTTTACTATCATTAATTTGAGTTACTTTTCCGCAACAGGTACTTAGAATAGTCATCCCAGAATCGCGAGCAGTTTGCCCTTCTAAACCAGTACCAACTAAAGGTGCTTGCGGATATAATAATGGTACAGATTGACGTTGCATATTTGATCCCATTAATGCACGATTTGCATCGTCGTGTTCTAAAAATGGAATAAGCGCCGTCGCCAACGAAACTACTTGAATAGGTGATACCGCAACAAAATCAACGTCTGTTGATAAAACTCGAACAAGTTCTTGACGATAACGCACGGGAACATTTTGGTCCTCAATTAACCCACTTGCGCCAATCTCCAAATCCCCAGCAGCTAAACGGTATTTATCTTCAACTGTTGCATCTAAATAAATCGGAAATGAATCTTGTAAAACTTTACCCTCTTCAACCTTGTAAAAAGGTGTTTCAATAAAACCATACGAATTTACACGACCATACGTCGATAAAGAACCTATTAAACCAGCATTTGGACCTTCAGGAGTTTCAATCGGACAAATGCGGCCATATTGGCTGGGATGAATATCCCTAACAGCAAACCCTGCTCTATCACGAGTAATACCACCAGGGCCCAAAACGGATAATCTTCTTTTATGTGTTAATTCAGCTAATGGATTCGTTTGATCCATAAATTGTGAAAGGGGGTTTGAACCAAAAAATTCACGAATCGAAGATACTAATGGCTTCGGATTCACTAAAACATTAACACGTAAATATTTTTGCTCACAAATCGTCATTCGTTCTTGAGCAATCCGTTCTAAACGGTTTAACCCGATACGTATCTGGTTTTGGAGTAATTCTCCAACAGAACGTATTCTTCGATTACCTAGGTGATCAATATCATCTTCAACAGTAGGGGCTAACCTAAAATTAATTAGTTCATCAATAATATACAGAACATCTTTTGAGGTTAGGATATGAATATTTTTTTCAATATCTAAATTTAGACGTTTATTGATCTTATAACGTCCAACACGACCTAGATCATAGCGCTTAGGGTCAAAAAATCTTGAATATAAGATTTGTTGGCCTGCTTTAAAAGTTGCTGGTTCGCCTGGGCGGAGCTTGTTATGGACTTCTAAAAATGTATCTTCTAATGAGATAGATTCGTATTCTTTAAAAGTTTTTTGAAAGTACTCAGGGTGTTTTAAATGACCAAAAATATCCTGGTCAGTAAGACCAACAGCTTTTAAAAAAATATAAGCCGATATTTTTTTCGCCTTATCGATTTTTACGTGAATAAAATCATCTTTATCTATTTCAAATTTTACCCAAGTACCACGATTAGAAATTAGACTAGCTGTGTAGAAACGAAAATTTTGCTTATCCGTATCTGTTTTATAATAAATCCCGGGACTTCGAACAATTTGGTTAATAATAATTCGTTCAATACCATTAACTAAGAATGTTCCTTCGTTTGTCATTAATGGGATGTCACAAAGAAGTACTTCACTCTCAGTAGTCTGAGTTAAATTATTCAAATACACCAATTGCACAAGTGTGTAAATACGAACACTATAAGTGGTATCACGGCGTTTCGATTCCGCTAAACTATATTTTGGGTGGCGGATTTTATAAAATTTTGCAGATAAATTTAATTCGAGCTCATCAAGATAATCTCGTATTGCAGAAAAATTTTCTAATTCTTGGATAAATCCTAATTCTAGAAACCAGCAATAACTAATCCGCTGAGTTTCTAGTAGATTCGGTAATAAATATTTATAAACATTTTTCTTTATACTAACCATTTACGGGTATTTACTTCAGGTTTTAACAATTAGGATAAGGTGTGACTTGTAAGTAGGTTTTTAATAGGAAACTTAAAAAGATCGCTTATTTTTAAGTAAACTTCCTGTTAATTAATATTTCTGAAATGTATACCCTTTACCACGGACGGTTAAGATTAAATCTGGGTTCATTGGTTCAATTTCTAATTTTGCCCTAAGTCTTGAGATATGAACATCAACAATACGCGTATCAACGTATCGTTCTGGTGTATAGCCCCAAATATTATCTAAAATTGTTTTTCGTGATAATTCGATCCCTGAATTGTTTATTAATAATTCAAGAAGACTATACTCGATATTGGTTAATTTAACACTTTGGCTATTATTAAAGACTTGTCGCTTGTTTAAATCAACAACAACGCTTCCAAATTTAATCTTTTTTTTTGTTTTTTTCGATTGGGTCTGGCTATTGTTACGCCGTAACAAAGAACGGATTCTAGCCTCTAATTCTTTTGGTAAAAAGGGCTTTACAACATAGTCATCTGCTCCAAAATCTAACCCCATAATACAATCAGAGGTAGTATCTAAAGCCGTTAATATAATTATAGGTGTTTGGGAAATCTCCCTTAGTTTGCAACATAATTCATAACCATCTACTTTTGGTAATAAAACATCTAGAATAACTAAATCTGGCAATTCGTTACAAAAAGTAATTAATGCATCTTTTCCGTTTGATTCTAAAAAAACTATATAACCTAGAGAGGTAAGCCTTTTAGCTATGACTGCTCGAGTAGTCTCCTCATAATCAACAACCAGTATTTTTGTAGCTTGTACGTCCACGCTAATAAGTCTTTTTAGGTAGTAACAAAAACATTCCTTGGTTAAAGATATTCTTTTTTAAGAATGTAAATTCTAAGAGAACAACAAAAATACCATACCTTATGGTATTATTATTTATAAGTTCTAATAGGCGAGCGTAGCCAAGTGGTTAAGGCACTGGGTTGTGGTTCCAGCATTCGCGGGTTCGATTCCCGTCGTTCGCCCTTCATATTTAAGTTATTCTGTCTCTAAAAATACATTTAAATATTTAGCTATTGTTATTGCTTCGTCTTCTATTTGGTTTAGCGCTTTTGGTTTTTCATTACCTGTTAATGGTATTTCACGACTATCTGTCAAACAAAGGAGTAGTTGGCGTCTAGGGTTTAGTCCTTCTTCGATTTTCATTTTAATAGACTTTATTTCCTCAAAAGGGAAAGTAAAGGTAATTTCACGATTTTTCCCTGGAAAACTTCTTCGGTAAAGTACTACTTCTTGTCGGTCACGGTTATATTCGTTATAACCAGACCCCACGTTCCACCAGGCCGTTAATCCTATAAAAATACCTAATATTGAACCAACAGTACCGTAAAAGACAAGTACTATACCTTGGGGAATAAAAGAAATTCCACTAGAATCAGAAAAAAATAATAAATTTGTTTTAAAAAAACTTGATAAGCCAGTAAGGAAGAAACCAAAACCACCTAAACTTACTGCGACTGCCCAGAAGATGTTATTAAGGCTTCGTGACCCATCAAAATAAGAAGTTAGAGTTGAGTTTTTTTCTATATAATTCATGGTACCTCAAATTGTGTAATAATATGTTATAGAAGGCCTAATCCGAAAAGGTACCTAATGAAAGTTGTGCTTAACCTTAAGGGCACAATTCATTTATTCTGTTTAATAATTAAGCGAACCCTAAACTTCCGAAAAAATAGGGTTCGTTGATTGTTCAGCAGCTAATCTAACCATTTTGAAAATTAGCATGAGGATAGCTAACCAACAAGCAGACTAGATAAGTCTGATTGTCTTTAAACCGTAAAAGATACCTGCTGCTAGACTGAACATTAGTGTCATTAATAAAATGTAACCAATAAGAGTGTTCATATTTATGTTACCGTTACGTTCTACAAGATGAAATTTTTATATAACAATAGGATACCATATTCTATAAAAGTTTTATCTCTTCCTCTCTTATATACCTAAAAGAATCAAAAAATGACTTTATTTTTTTAAACCTTCAATAATACCCCGCCAAATTAAACCAATCACCTGACCTAAAACAGATGTCAAAGTATAGCGTACGCTCTTACTAATTACAAAAAGTGCTTCATCAAACCGACTTGTAATAAAGTCACTAATTTCAATAAAAACAATAGTAAGTAATGACAAATTTCTAAGGGACATAAGCTCCTTAGTTCTGTTTGCATAAATAATACGGCAATAGACGCCCGTAGTTTTTAAGATATAAATTTCATATCGATTGTTATATAAATTAATAGGCCTTTGAATATAGCTTTTAATATACAATTGCCAATTTAGATTGTTTTTAAAACGCTCTAAATTCCTTAACGACAGAAATTTAGAACGATATAGGATTTGTCGAAATGCGTATACGGAAGAAAAATTTACGAGACTAAAATAAACAACACAATTACTTATTTCCAATATCAAATTATCAACTAGCGCTTCTAAAAAACTTCCCGACGCGGAATTGTATATTGGATAATATACCGAACGGAACATTGAAGAATTAGGGTCCATCAATGAAAAAAACGGTACCTTAAAAAGAATCTCGGTGTCCCTTAAAATATTTTTTACATAAAGAGAATTTTTTAAACTTTTGATATTAATTGCTACTTTATAACCATATTTTTTTGTTAAAAAATCTTCACATACTTTTTTAATACAATAGAAAAAAAGCGACTTACCATTTTTTTGTAAATACGAACGATAATTTGGTTGAGCAGATAATTTTGTAAACACTTCTTCCAATCGCAAAATTGCTAGCGACAATAATTCTTTTTTTACATCATCTTTTAAAATGTCGATTCCCAAAAGAACTTGATTACCCTTTTTATTACAAAAGTTTGTCTTATATAAAACCTTAGAAAAAATCTTTGTTGTAAAAAAAACTTGATCAGTTTTTTTAGTTTTAGCCTCTTCTATAATTACCATTGTTTTTTTAGATTATGTTTTAGAGTTTAGTGGTAGCTCAGAAATTTAGAACTCTACACAATCTTTCGTCTAACGAATCTAATTATGTAGAGTTCTTATATTAAGCGTCTAGTATGACGCTAAAGAAAGCGTATCTGGCATGTAACGCTGAATTTCAATAATAAAAGCGGCTGTAAAACTCATCCAAGCTGTTATTAAAACAGGAGCTGTAGATAGATACTTAAGGAAATTTTTATCCATAGTGTTGCTTATTCAATAAAAAAATAGATAATTTAACGTGGTGAAACTGTAACTTCATCACTTGGTACAAGAAGATCTCCAGAAACTAGTTCTTTCCATGCAGCGAAAGGCCACATAAAACTTGCAGACATCATACCAATAGCAACAGGTACATTGATAATAATTTCGTTTTCGTTTGGCTTATCTGTTTTTTTAGAGAATTGCATGTAACTACGACCAGACCAACCGATCCAACCAGCAATATATAGAAAACCAATACCCGGTAAAACAAACTCACCTGCATGGCTTGGTCTACCATCTGCAATTAAGTGCGGTAAACCATCTGCACCACATAGTAAACCTTGCTTTCCATACTTATCAAATCTCACTTTTGTTTGGTCGATTTGAGCTTGAAGTGCAAGATAAGCAGGTGTACCTTCTTCGTAATTTTCAAGACGGGAAGTTAGTTTCTTAACACTACCATCAAGTCTACGCTTAAAAACAGCAGAATCTTTACACGGTACTAGTCCACTAACATCGGCTGATGCCATGTTTGGTGTACCAGCAAAAATTGAGACTGTAAGAAAATATAATAACCAGCGCTTCATAAAAAAAATAAATAATTAGTATTATTAACAAACTACATATTCCTATTATATTCTTTACGACACTTCTTCTTTAGTTTACGTAAAGATATTAATAGATCTTTTTATAATTTTTTGAAATTCTTGTTGAAAAAACAACACGGCACGATTTGATTTACCCCCAACCATAACTTTTTCTTTTAACTCTACTAACCATATTTGTGAATAAGTAAAGAAACTTACATAAATACTTAACATTAGTAAAAGGAAAGAAAAATAAACAACATTAATACCGGGGTCAGATTTTATTTGAAGACCTGTGCTGGTAATAAAATCTAAAAATTGTACTTGTGTATTATCAGAGGATTTAATTGATTCTCCAATATTTAATTCCTGAATAAACGTCCCTTTTGTGTCGTATAGAAACACTTTACCTTTTAAGTCATTAATAACTATGGTTAAATTATTATCAACACCTTGGCTTAAATTTAACGAACCAAACCAAAATCTATTTCCACCTTTTGTGATCCGTTTTAATGGGATTTGGAAACTTTTTTTATCATCTAATTTTAGTTTTAAACCAACAATATCCCAATCCGTTTGGTAAAAAACTAAATCCTTGTAAATTAAGGGTTCATTAACAAA
>Ga0315315_10005952_pt1 | contig 11252 bp, 9 predicted proteins | sample M140m3416metaG_FD_203699 | JGI IMG/M metagenome (GOLD analysis project Ga0315315, IMG submission 203699) | Ammonia-oxidizing marine archaeal communities from Monterey Bay, California, United States - M1 40m 3416 | ecosystem: Environmental > Aquatic > Marine > Intertidal zone | place: USA... | reverse complement strand
TATTAATTCTCTTCTTGGCATAGGTGCACTTAACCAACAACTAGCACAACGTGGATTAGATGCAGGAAGAATGACAGAGGAAGCTAGACAATTAGAACCATTTACAAGACTAGGTTATGCGAGTGATATACTAAGAGGACAGCCTTCTAGTTATTCTACCTATACAACTAACTATGGTGGTGGCGGGCAAAATGTAAGTCCATTCTCACAGATAGCTGGGCTTGGACTAGCAGGATTAGGAGCTTATAATAAAGGTTTATTTGGATGAGCCTTTTATCAGACATAGATGATCAATTAGATATGTTAAGACCAATGGCTGACAAAGCTTCAGGGTTAGAAGCTATTCAATTAAATGAGCAAATTATAAAATTGTTGGATGAAAAAGATCTGTTATTAGGAGCAGGTGCTAAGTATAAAGATGGAGGACAGGTGCTTGATAGAAGAATGTTTATGCGTCCTGTGATGGCAGCAGAGGGTGTATATATGCCAACCATAGAACAAATTTTAAATTTTTATACAGGTGAATTCACTGATGATGGTAGACCCGTAGATATGGAAGCTTTTCAAGCAGCTATTGAAGTAGCAAGGAAAGCAGACGAGGCTGGGTTATTTCCCGAAGAAGGAAAGCCAATAGATAACTATTTATATTTTGGTAAAGACGTAAAAGATTTTGCTGAAAAAGAAGGTGTTGATGTGCAAGAACCCGTGTATGGTCAGTATCCATCAGGCGCACAATTAGGGGAGTTGGATAAAGAGTCTAGTTTTCTTACTGACTTGTATTCTATACCAGCAAGAAAAGAATATGCAGATAGTAGAGTAGAGTCTGATAAAGTTAAAGCAGAAGCAGATGCACAAAAAGAAAGTTTTCTTAGTGCAATGGAAGCAACAAAAGATTTTGAATTTCCTAAACCAGAACAAGTAGATGTTGAACAAGGATTTGTTGAAGAGAAAAAAATAGAAGACAACCCATATCTTAAAGAACTAGAAAAATTTCAAAAAACTTCTGCAGCTAATATAGATATGCCAATGGTTGATCAACGTAAACTATATCAATCTGGTAAAGCAGGTATTCCGGAAGTTAAATTAGATGACAATCAAGTAGCAGCGATTAATGCAAGAAATTTTTTAAGAGAGCAGTCTGATCAGTTTGGTAATATGAAACCAGAAGATGTAGAAAGAATATTAATTAAATCAGTTAAAGATAATGAAGGATTTAAAGATGATGTAATACTTCCATCTCAAGAAGGAATATTAAATAATTTTATTGTTCAAGGTACAGTTCCAGGTGCCGGTGTAACATCAACACCAGGCTATGAAAACTTTTCAACGGATATGTTAAATGAATACTATAAAAACAATCCCGATAAAAAACCAATTTTTCCTGAAGGCGTTGAAAGAATAGGTGATTATACTTTTAATTTTCCTTCATCAAGAAGAGTAGATAACCCAGCTGTTGAAAGAGGAATATCAGAAGATCAATTTGAAATAACTCCTTCCGGGGATATAATTAAAAGAACGGGAATAGAAGAAGTAAGTAATGATGTAGTAGCTACAACTCCAGGCGGAGACATTAGACGAGGAGATTTAGAATTTGAAATAAAAGATTCAGAAAAAATTACTGATGATAATGGTCAAGTTAAAGAACAGATAAAAGAACAAGTAGAAGAACAAGAAGAACTAGGGTTTTTTGAAAGACCTGAAAACATTAAAAAATATGACAGGAATGGTGATGGAGAATTAAGTTTCTTAGAAAAAGCAGATGCTGTTGCAGGTTCAATAACAGGTAATGAAATTAATGTTCCTGTTGAAAAAGCTACTCAAAATATACGAGACACTTTAGAAGAAGCTGCAAAAAAAGAAGATGTACAAATAGGAATGAGTCAAGAAGATTTAGAAGAAGATGAGAAAAAATTAAAAGATGCAGATCTTAAAGATGGAGCAGATACAAAAGATGATGATGAGAAAAAACTATCAACAGCAGGAGAGAGTTCAACATCATCTACTGAAGATAATGAGATGAGTGCATTTGATAGTGAGATTGCTAAAGTTGCAAAAGAAGCAGGGTTTAGTTGGAGTGATATGACAGGCGATGGATCATCTAAAGACAACGACGCATTGGAGATGATGATGTATGGATTAAAACTAGCTACAACACCAGGTAGTTTTAATGATGCAGTAATGCTTAATGCAAAAGATTATTTAAATAATAAAATAAAAAGAAATTACAAAACAGCTGCAGCAAAAGCTGATCTTAAAAAACAAATCTTCCTTAAGTATTTACAAGGTAATATTGATTTAAAAAAATGGAATGCAAAACAAGACTACGAAGCAAAGAACAAATCATACAATGAATCTAAGTTTTATAGCAACGATGAAATGAATGGAATGATTGCCGACTGGTCTATGGGTAATTTTAAATTAAATCTTCAAGGAGCAGAACCCGGTAGCGCTGAGTATGGTTTATCACTAGCAATGAAAGATGAAATAACTAAGATTGCAAGTGAGTATAAAAAAGATGGTCTACCTCCACCAAAAAATATTACTCAAATGGCTTATGACAGAATAGATGATGACTTTAATATAACAAAAGGTAAAGAAGGAACATACTTTGCTATTCCTTTCTTTGGAAATTTCTTTGACAAACCAGGAACAGTGGAAAGAACACAATCATCTAGTGGTTCTACAGTTGTAACTGTTTCAGACTTCGAACAAATAAAAGAAAAATATAAAGATGACCCTAATTTAACGGAAGAGGTTTTAATAGCGTCGCTAAAAGATCAAGGCTACGACACCAGTCTAATAGAGTAGATTATGGTAGATCAATTAGATTTTTCTGACATCTTAGGCACGAAAGAAACGGAAGAGGCAATAGGTCAGACTATTGATGTATCTGATATTATTGGAGATGTTCCTCCGGGTTTTGTTCCTGAGTATGATACTCAAGGTAATGAATTTACTAGAGCAATTGAAAGAGGATGGAATAATATACAAGCATTAAGCGGCGATGCTATTGAAGCATATGGAGAGTTCTTTGATTTACCAGATGCAGTTGCTTATGGCAAAGGAGTGGCAGCAAAAAATAGATTAGAGGCAGCGCAAGTAGGTGCGCCGTCAGTTGAAAGTTTTAAAGCACTAAGAGAAGATTTTGATTTTGAAAATTTAGGAGACTTTACAGCCAAAACAATTGGCGAAACTCTTCCCTCTCTTGTTCCGTCATTAGGTGGTGCAACAGCTTTTAATTTTTTATCAAACTTTGTTCCTTATTTACGAGCACTTAAATATGGTAAAACAGCAGCTACAACATTAGGTTATTATATACCATCACAAATTTTAGGAACAGGTGAGGCAGCAGCAGAACAGAAAAGATTAGCCGGTACTGATGATATACCGGATGCAGGTCAAGCAATCATGACAGGTTTAAAAACAGGATCGTTTGATGTTTTAACTTTGATTCCTATTCTTCGTGCTTTCAAAGTAAAAGGCGGCACGATTAAAAGTCCAAAAGAAATAGAACAAGTCTTTAATGTTAAACCAAGTGTAGCATTAAATGCAGCTAAAGCAGTGCCTGGTATATTACTTTCTACAGGTAAAGTAGGAGTTGTTGAAGGTGCAACAGAAGCAGCACAAGAAGCAGTTTTTATGACAGATGCGGAAAAAGTAACAGATGTTGATATACCTGATGAGGAATTTAGAGAACGTTTAATAGAGTCTTTAGTGCAAGGATCTATAGGTGGTGGAACAATTGGTTTTACAGCGGGCACAATTGGATCTGTATTACCAAACCGTGAAGGTGATACAGGATTAAAATTAAATGATGTACAAGAAGGAACAGTTATAAAATATTCTAGCTTTAATGAATTTCAAAATGAACAAAAAAGAAATCCTGATTTATATAAAGAGGAACAAGAAAAAATAAAAAAGAATTATGGTATCATATATCCTGATGGAATAAATAATGAAAAAGATTTTATGCGTTTGCGTAATGCAGAAGTTAATCAGATAGTGGATAAGCCAGCACGTGCACCTCTGCAAGAAATTTATGACAAAGGTGGTAGACCAACCGCTGTAAACTATTATGGTAGAGGCGAAGAGTTTATTAAATATAATGTTCTTAATAAAAAGACAGGGGAACTTGAATCACGGTACGAACCTTTAGATGTAGGAAGATTTACTAGATACAAAAAGAATATAAAAAATGTTGGCGGTGCTTTACGTGATGTAACTATAGGTAAGTCTGTTAGTTTATTAGATGACTTAGCGAAAAGATCTCCAACAGCAAAACGTTTACGTGGATACTTCTCTTACTTTGATGATGGTACAGGTAAAGATAAAGCACAAGGTGCTGATATATCTGAAGCTATTTTACTTAACATGGGTAAGTACAGCAATAATTTTCAAAAAGGATTAGACATAATATCAAGAGGATTTCGTGTGCCTGGCATCATGGCTAGGATTAGCCCCAAAACAAACAGAGAATTATATTTAGCTTTAAATGATCCTAATGCAAATGTTCCACCACGTGTAAGAAAAGGTGCAGAACTAATGAGAAAAGATTTTGATGGGCTGTATAAATACACAACCGAAGCAGAGTTTATAGACGGGATGTCTAACAAGGGTTCAAAGAATGTTGGATTTACTCCAGGATTTATTAAAAATTATTTTCCTCTTATTCTTCAATTTAAAAAACTTCAAAATGATAGTAGATTCAGAAAACAATTTAGAGAACTTCTAGCATCAAAAGGATTTGCAGATCCAGAAAAAACAATTGAACAAATAATAGATGATAAAGGTATTATTAATCTTTCTACCGCAGATATGCCTACAAGAAAAGCAGGATCAATTGAAGAGCCACGTACATTAAAAAATTTAACGGCAGAAGAACTAGCTCCCTTTTCAAATACAAATGTTATTGATGTGTTTCAAAAATACCGTGACGGTGTAATCAGAAGGGTAGAGTATGGAAAAAGATTTGGTAAAGAAAATGAATTAAGGGATGTCATGTTTGCTAAGATAGAAGAAGAAGCCAATGCAAAAGGATTACCTTTAACAAAAAAAGAAAAAGAACGAATGACGAATATTGGTCAAGCTTTACAGAAACAATACAAGCCAATTGAAAATAATTTTTTACGTAAACTAAACGCAGGTTTAATTAGTTACGGTTATGTTTTAACATTACCATTTGCTACAATCTCTTCTTTGAGCGAACCTTTCTTAGTTCTTTCAAGAGGCGGAACAGGACCTGCGATTATAGCAAAAAGTTTAGTAAGTGGTATGAAAGGTATTGTACGTAGTGTGTTCCCACGCTTCCCACGAGATGAATTTGATAGGGCTGTTGCTGATATAGGTCTAGGATTAGAGGCGGCTGTTATTGAAAGACAAGCAGATGCTTTTGGTGGTGGACAAGATACAAATAAATTTACAGAAAAGTTTTTTAGATTTAACTTTCTTTCTCAGTTTACTAGATGGAATAGAATGTTAGCGAATGCATCAGGTCGCAACATGGTGTTTAGTAATGCAGGTTTTTTATCTGATAACATGGAGAGAAAAAGATTAACAAGTGTAGATCAATTACCTAACACAGGTCGTTTTAAAATATATCAAGAACAACTACGAGAACTTGGAGTTAATCCGCAAGATGCTGTAGATTTTGTTAGATCTGATATGTATAGAAAAAAAAGAATAAATCCTGAAACAAATGATTATGCTTACAAAGATACAGACTTCTATCAGAATCAGGTAAGACTAGCTGGTGTTAGATATGTCAATGAAGTTGTTATGAACCCACGTGCAACGACAAGACCTATGTGGATGTCCGATCCAAAGCTCGCTATTTTTGCACAGTTAAAAGGTTTCCAAGTAGCGTTTTCAAACACTGTTCTCAAACGTTGGTACAAAGAAATGTTTCAGCAAGGTTTTTATGGTTTTGTAACAAACGGTGCAAAGTATGCAGCAGTTGGATCAGTGATGGTAGTGGCAGCAATGCTTGGTAATGAGTTGAGAGATACTGCTAAGTTTGGATTAAAAGGCAACCCACGATATGATGATGAAACAGATTGGGAAAAAGTTAAAAGAGCAATGGAAAGAACAGGGTTGCTTGGGCCAGTGCAATTTTTAATAGATGCAGCACGAGCAGAGCAGTATGGATCAGGACCAGTTGAAGCATTGATGGGTCCTATCGTTACAAGACTTGTTAGTTACCTGGAAGGAATAGCTGATGTCTTAACAAAAGACGATAAGAAAAAAATTATAAGAGAATTAGTAAAGTCTGTTCCAGGTGTATCAGCCAACGTTGGCGGATTACGGGACAAGGTTTACGAAGCATTAGGCGTTGAATCTACATTTGGACAAGACGAAGGACTAGACTTTAGTGTTGATTCCTTTAGTATAGAAGATTAAAAGGATAGTATATGGGATTTTGGAAAGATTTATTTAGCGGCGGTAGTAAAAAAGAACCGGCTACAAAAGCGCAAGTTAATCAAGCATCTGAACAAATTTCAGGGATGGTGGAAAACCGTGACCTATTACAAGATAGAGCTCCTGTTCAAGTCAACTCAAAATTTTCAGATTTTTTAGAGAGAAACAGAAGAGAAGATGGCTCTTATAATTCTGCTGCTCAAGCTATTATAAATCAATACGACGATGGACGTAGCAACTATCAAGTAGCTATGGAAGATATAAAAAATTCTCCTGGTGGGAAGCAGGCATTTAAAAAAGCTTTTCCTAATCCTTTGGTTAAAGTTGCAGAAGGTGTTGGTGATTATATAAAAGGAGGAGGTATTCTTGGTATTCTTCCTAACCTTATGAGTAATGTAAATGAAAAATTAGGTGGTATTTTTAATCAAGATAAAGCGCCGACGGATATGGGAACACGAATGAGTAGTATGGATCAAGCAGATGCAGACGCTTTAAAAGGTCCAAGCATGGCAGATATTTCTGGACCGGGTACAGCTGTAACGGGATTTAATAATGAGGCTGATGCTATAGCTGCATATAATGCAGAGAACCCAAATTTCCCTGCACTTAATATGGGCATAACTAATCCTGAGTTAATGAACGCAAGTTCGTTATTAAATTTTGAAGACTTATTAAATTACAATGCGAATGATGTTCAAGATATCATTAATTCTTTTAAAGATAATCAAGGTTTTGATGTTCAAGATAATCAATTACAATATAATTTAGATGCCGGTCCAGGTAAGTTTCAGTTTGGTATAGGACCAAACAGTGCTGGTATAAATTTTAACTTACCCTTTGGTGCATAATGTTGACGATGCGTGATTGGATATGGGTAGCCTGTATAGTAGGTGGTATAGCCTTTACAAACGGGATGCTTTCATCACGGGTCACGGCTCTTGAAACACAGATAAAAGATTTAGATATGTTACGTATTGATGCAAGACTAGCTGTCATTGAATCACAAGTCATACAAATAAACGAAAAATTAAATTAAGTTTCTTTTCTAGTATCTTCAATGCACTCTATGGAAAAACGAAAGTATTGATTCATCTCAAACTTCTGCCAATTGCCAGCGATTGTTTCACATTGTTCTTTAGGCATTGGTTCTTTAAGCACCATTTGATTGCCTGTGTACACCCAAGTGTCACCATTGTAGCCCCACAAACTTACAACTAATATAAATGTTTTAATCATAAGAGGATGATAGGATTAAATTACACCATTTATCAAGTTCTTTTTCTGTCATATCACCTTTCATTAAGTTATATCTATAGCAAACAAGTTGAATATTTGTCTTAGTATAAAATTTTAAATCATTATCTATTCTATCAATAGATATATTAGTATTAACTTTTCGTTGTCCTTTTATATGAGTAAGCTTTACTCTTGTTTTTGCACATCTGTAATTTTGTTTTTCAAATAGATCTAGTAAATCATCGACAGTTAAATCAGGATCAACAGGATGTCTGTTTTTACTTTTAGGATTTTGTACATCTTTTAACCAGTGGTTAAAAAACTTACGTGGATCTGCGCTAATAATTGCTTTGTCATTATCTCCTTTTCCATTTGCCCATACATGTTTGTTGTGATTACTAGAACAAACTTTACACCAGGACTTGCGTCCATCTCTTTTGTTTTCTTTTTTTCTATCAAACTCTTCTAAAAGTTTTGTTTTATTACATCGGGTACAAGTCTTATCAAGAATCACTTAGCCTCGCCCCAAGAGGGACCTTCTTCTAGATCAATTACACTTGGCACTTTTAATTCAATGCAGTGTTCCATTATCTCTTTAATTTTACTAGCTTCTTCAGGGGATTCAAAAGATAAATCTAGTTCATCATGTACTTGAATCAAAGGTAAGAAACCTTCTTGATATAATGTAACCATAGCTTGTTTAGTTTGATCTGCTGCTGATCCTTGTATTAATCTGTTCAATGCTTTGTATGTCCATCCTCTTTTTATTCTAGTGAACCCACCATACTTACGCTCTGCTTCTTCTTTTGGTAAAGGAAAGCCAGCACCAAACTCTAAAGGTTCCCATAAATCAAAACGACATTTACGTCCCTTAATAGTTCTAATAAATCCTATGTCTGCTGCTCTCTTCATAGCGTTCTTTGTTAACTGTTTAACAAAAGGAACGTTAGTGTGATACTTAGAAAATAATTCTTCTGCTTCAAATTCTGTAAGATTTAATTCATTAGCAAGTTTACCTTTGCCCATACCATACATCATACCAAGATTGATTGTCTTAGCTTGCTTACGTTCAATGCCTGCCATGTCTGCTACAGTTTGATGAAAGTCTATGTTACCTGAATTGTATCCTTCTACTAAATGATCAGCTCCTTCTAAGTTTGTAATAGATGCATAGTGCACTAGCAATCTAGGTTCTTGTTGAGAGTAATCAAAGCATCCCCATTTCTGTCCTTCTTCAGGAATAAACAATCTTCTGATCATAGGACCTATCTCTTTATTACGAGCAGGGATTTGTTGCAGGTTAGGATTCTGCATACTTAATCTACCAGAGATTGTACCTCCCTGCTCATTTCTCATTTGGTTGATTTCAGCGAAAATCCTCCCTCCGTTCTCGTGCTTGAGGATACTGTCAATGAACGTGGTTCTTGCCTTATTAATTTCACGAGCTTCCACCACCATTCTTGCAATAGGATTGCTATGATTTGACAGAAAGTCTTTGTCAAATTTAGGCTGCCCAGACTTCGCAGTTCTCTCATAAGATATTCCAGCTGCATCAAACGCTTTAGCGACAGATGTCGGAGTCCAAACATCAACATGGATATTTGTACTCTCATGGATTTTTTTAAGTATCTTTTTCTCTGTAGCAAGTAAAGTTTTCTTTGTTCTCTCTGCGTGATCAACATCTACTTTCACCCCCTTCTTTTTCATTTCAAATAAAACAGGAAATAAATCTGTCTCTAACTTGAACACATCTAATAAGTCTTGTCTAATTATTTCTCTCTTTAAAATATCCCATAGCTTTAAAGTTAAAGCAGCATCTTGTTCTGCATAAGGACCAACGTACATAGGTGGTAGTTTCCACATCTCTGTCTTTGCATTAACACCCCAACTCTTTGCCGCTTCATATAAAGCCGATTGAGATTTCTTTTCCCCTACATATTTTTTTCCTAACTCATCTAAAGAAAAACGCATGGGGCTATTCTCATTTACGATAGGCCCTGCTATCATTGTGTCAATAATACGACCATGTACTTTTAATCCCATTTGATGTAGCCAACCCACATCGTAGATAGCATTGTGAAATATTTTATCACATGGAAGTTCTAAAATTTTTTTAAGTTGTCTTGTAAAAACTTTTTCATCTAAGTTACCTCCACCTTCGTGGCGAATAGGAAAGTAACCACACCAACCTTCAACAGCTATAGCAACACCAATAACATAGCCTTTGCTAACAGCCCATCCTGGACCTATGCCACTGTTTAATCCTATATCTCTTGTCTCTAAATCAATGGCAATTTGTTTTGCGTCTGATAAATCTGGTAGTCGTTCCGGAGGAGTCCACTCACTTGGTGGTTGAAATAATGGTATCTGAGTCATCTTCATTGTCCTGTATCTCACCCGCAATTGCTGCATATCCCGCCATGTCTATGTAACAATCCTTCGTGGGTCTATGTTTAATTCTTGCTATCTTTACTAGAAGCATACATATCGCTACATCATGTGCTGATATTTCATAATCTAAATAGGAAGACCAAAGCTTAGCAATGTTCTTATGATTCTGATACTTATCACCATAGTCATGTTGACGTTGACCAGTTACTATCTTTGCCGCAGTATCTAGATATTCTCTACTGTTCATCTTTCTCCTTATTGCTGATAGATTTTAAATCATTTCTCATAAGTTGTAAATCAAGTAATAATAACTTCATTTCCTTGTCTACTTTTTCTCTATTTAATCTAGGTAATTCAGCCCTTATTCTCCTTACCTGTTTCTCTGTAACATCTAATTGTTTCAACGCTGTTTCAATTGTAAACACTATGACCTCCAAAACATTTCTGTGAATTCCTTATCGGTTTGAGAGCGAACCAAATGCAATTCGTTTTTTGCTCGTGTCATTCCCACATAGAATACACGTCTCTCTACATCTTTATTTCTTCTATACTCTTCATCAACTTTAAAAGATAAGTCAGAAAATAATAAAACATTACTTGCTTCTCCACCCTTAGATCCATGGATAGTAGAAAGTTTTACTCTTGCCTCATGATTTAAATTTTGATTACGTCTCAACGCTGCTAATAAATAAGCTAACTTTGTTGGGGGTATTCTATCAAGGGCGTCATCCCACCTTAACTCCGGGGATAAAAGTAAACCATAATTATTTTTTAACTCTTCGTAAGTATATTCTTTATCTTCGTTAGCTCGTGGCATTGTCTTTGATCCATAACTAACTCCGACATCTACATTCATGTAATGATACATCGCTTTAATACCATCAAGCTTTACTGTTTTATTTTTTGTTAAACGAGTCCATGTATTAATAGCTAGTAATAAACGATCACTCACTGATTTAGAATTGTGTCGCTGATAAAATATACCTCTTGTCTTTAACTCTTCTTCTATCTTGTCTAGTAAATAATTAGTACGTGTAAGTATAAGCCAATCATCTTTTAAGAAATCTGTATTGGCGTAAGGATTAACACGTGTCTTTAATAAACCTTCACGGTCCGTGGCCTTCCAATCTTTATGTACCCTGTCGCCTACACGTCCGATCACGGCATTAGCTCTTTGTTGCACGGCTAACGGTACACGGTACGATTGATCA
>Ga0315315_10005951_pt1 | contig 11252 bp, 5 predicted proteins | sample M140m3416metaG_FD_203699 | JGI IMG/M metagenome (GOLD analysis project Ga0315315, IMG submission 203699) | Ammonia-oxidizing marine archaeal communities from Monterey Bay, California, United States - M1 40m 3416 | ecosystem: Environmental > Aquatic > Marine > Intertidal zone | place: USA... | reverse complement strand
ACGGCAATACCTGTAAGACTCGAATGTTATCAACTATAACAAAAACGTCTCCAGGAGGGTCAAGCGGGACCTGAGTAGCGCGTCCAATAATTAAATTTATTGGCTCAGTACCGGTACGTTTATAATCAACCTCTAAGGTCCCCTCCAATGGGTTTCCCCCGAACCACTGATCCCTTTGATGCCAGCCACCAGAATCCGGTTCCTGCAAGACCATAAAGACCTGGTTGATTCCGGAATCAATCACTTTGAAGTCCATCCGTAGCGTTAGCCCCGCATCAATTGCAGAGTTATCATAGTTATTGAGCACAGCACCATTTGCCCAGCCTCCTTCAGGAAATGTGAACTTCAGGCTCGCGTTTCCACCTCCATTGATCACTTCTTCAGGATCTGTCGTTACTTCAATTTCAGTAAATGCACTGTTATCAGAAAATTCCCAACCCTGGGACGTCTCGTCCTCGAAATCCAACAACATTGTCTCGGCAATCCCACCGGTCCTCACCAAACGAATATTGTCAATATAGAAAGTCACTGGCTCGTTAATAACGTTGGCGTCGTAGTTGACGTAAAAATTGAATACATAGGGCCCGGTCTGTGGAACCTGCCAGGTTGATAATGGCTTCGACACTCTGAAAATCGAATCACCATCTGCAGGGGACCAATTTGTCAGCTTTTCAACTGGCTGAACCCACCCTCCGTTGCTGATCGCCAAGTGTGTTTGAAACCAATTTGGATTGGCCGGCATCTTGTCGATCAAGAAAGTAACGTCATACTCCAATAAAAAAAACTCCGGCCCAATCGTCATCGCATACTCAAGCGCAATCGACGCTTCGGTATCTATATTCCAAGATCCTCGTGCAGGTTGGTTCCAACCCTTAGCGTCCTGAGTTATCGCTAAACTATGACTACCATGGGTTACCCCAATGGTGCTTTGTTCCACTGAAGAAGAAATAGTTGAATCCGGGCTGACCGCCCACCCATCTAAGGTCTCCTCATCTTCGAAACTCGCAAGTATCGCATCACCGTCATTGGCTACCAAATTTACGCATAGTAGTAAACTGGAGACAACCGTCACGATTAAAAACCTCAAGAGATTAATTGGTGTATTTTTTTGTGTCATATAAATCAATTGTTATGAGCTCATTCCATCAATAAGTATTTTATTTACGGGTATGGAGCCTTTCTCTTATTAGGCAACCCTCTTAGCTGTTAAGCAGGGACTAAGGATTCACTTAAAGGCTTCTTTTAAATGCTTCAAGCGATTCATTATCTTCTGTTCTGAATCCAAAGCAAACCATCTCATTGATCCTTCTCCGAATGAGCTTACAGAAATCTTCACATTGGAAATTTCGTGATCATCAGGATTAAGGATATGCACGAAAAAAAAGCCGCCAGAATCAAGTGAGGATGACCAAGTAGGTAAATAAATAAGTTCGATGCTCTTATCTAAGGATGACCATACGGCAGGACTAGTAGTGACATCAAATTGGATAGGATCCTTTCCATTGATAAGCATCCTGAACCCACCTGTTTCAGGCTCAGTCTTCCAACCAAGGCCACCCAAGAAACACAAAGTCATAGTTTCTTTACGTTTCTCTTTGTTGAAAGGAAAGGTCCATGAGATGCGGACCCCCTTCTCAGATTGGCGGATGAATGTTCTTTCAACAAAATCTCCTGAAAAATTATGCCATTCGGTCCTCTGACCCTGTCCACTAATCATCGCCGCATCAACTGGCACAGTCGATCGAATGCATTTTCGGACCTTAGCCAAAATCACCTTATCTTTCTCCGACTTAGGTTCCTTCAGCCACGAAGCGATCCGCTTAAAAGTGGATGGCTCAAGGCTAGGGAAACTATGAAATGGTGCAATCTCCTGATCTTCCTTAGCTCCAAAATCATTTTTAAGTAAGTCCGTCACGGCGCTGACCACAGTATCTTCTACTTCCGGTAAGTATGGGCCCGGCAAGCCATAATAGACTTGTGAAAATTCAGCCTCATAGCCTCCTTCCTTTAAGACTCTTTTGGAAGGTATATAACCAGGCATATCATTTGACCAAGCACTTATCCATAACCTTTTCCAATCCAATTCACGGTTCAGTCGTACGGAATAATCAACCACGACTTCACCTGCAAGGAAAACCATTGCTAGTTGGTCACCGAATTTCCAAGACTGTATGGGGTAATCTACTTCGGAAGAGATTTTACCATTAGAATCAAGCTGACTGAGCATTTCCTTGGCAAGTTCTCCATGGAAATTACCTGCACTTTTCTGAGCCTCCCAATGCTTCCTAGGCGAAGGTTCAACCAACGGCAATTTCGCGGTGGAGCCAGTCACCGAAGTTACACCCGGCAAAGGAATCAATTCTTTCTCTAATAGATTCTTTACTTCTTTAGCAATGCTTGACCCGTGTTTCTTAGCATCCTCTAAACCTCCACTCGGTTGAGGACCAACATCTGCTCCACAGCCAATAGTCATTAAAGATACAGCAGATTTAAATTCCTTCTCAATCATCTCATTTGCATAACCAGCCCAGTCACCGCCCACATGATTACGGGAACCCACAGTAGTGCAATGACAGGCATAATTAGCCCACACGGCCCTAGCATTTCCCTTAAGGTCACGAGCGACGAGGACAGGAAGGCTATGATCGACAGGGCCATTTCTTTGAAAACCAAAACCTGCCCATTTTCCTTCTCTGATCAGTCTCCGGTTCCCTCCAAATTGAACCATTCCACGTGACCATCCAAGTTGCATTGGCTCTCTTTTCTTCAATGCTTCAGCTACCACTGTTTCCATTTTATCAATTAAGAAATTAGTATAATTATCGATTCCTTTTTCCTGGTCTGGACTAGCACGTCCGGCCCAAAGAATAGGTGCATAGCCTCTGAGATTCGGTGCGTTATGGGTATGGGTAGCTGCTACAACTAAATTTTTCTCTGGTATGCCCCGTTTGGATAAACGCTTTGCAAGAAGAGATCTCAGTTTTCCTGGAACACCACAATTATCCACCACTACGATTACGGCGGGTTCATGGATCCCAATGACCATGCACCTAGCCCAGAGAGAACTATCAATTCCATCAAACTCCTTTGTCCTACCACCGTACCCAGCAAGTACTACAGGTTCTTTCGGAGTCACATCAACCTTGGCTACGCCGACCTGAACATTAGCTTTGGATTCAGTCTTAGCAATGATCGGCCGTTGCCATAATCCAAACAAAATAATTAGACCAATAATTCTAACGGTTCGTATTATTTCTATTGAAGAAATTTTCATGATATAATGATCTAGGTTAAAAAAAACCGGCCCCAGTTATAACTGGGGCCGGTCCATAAGATCGATATAGCTTAGCTAATTTTTAAAAGATAAAAAGAGCTCAGCTCTTTTTCTTTATTGCCGTAACAACGAAACGATTCTTTGCAGAACCCATTGCTTCTACAGCAACTTTCTTTGTTACATCAGCTTTAGCACAAGAGAAAGTGACTTTCTGAGTCTTAGGCTTATCTCCTTTAGTGATAACGATGTTAGTTGCATTAAGCTTCTTTTGGAATGCCCCACGGACATACTTTTGACAGCCTGCTCATGTTACACCAGTCATCTGCACAACGTATGCAGTAGTTTTTGCATCTTTGTCAGCAGCAGCAACAAAGCCGATGCTGAGAGCAAAGATGCCCATCGTAGCAATGATTAATTTCTTCATTATTAATAAGTTAAATTTGATTTTTCGATCAATTGGACAGGATTATATGCTGAAATATTCAAATTGTCACTTCAGATTGGAAAAAATATATTCATCATTTGTTAATAATTAGGGTTTTCCATCAAATCTAAGAGTACTATTGCTAAATTACCCTAAATCCCTCTTCATTTGTTTGCGCCATCTTTGGCAATCACCCTAACAAGTCGATCAATATTCTGATTCATCCGGCTTAAATAATCAGATTCTTCCTCAGAGCTGGTCTCAGCAATCATTTCACAAGGGCTAAAAACTACACTGCGAATACCTAACTGTTTTTCTAGCTCTTCTATATTCTTAGCCAAAGGTTCAGATTCCCATAACAATATACGCATTGGCTTTTGTTTAGCATAAGAGCCGATGATTTTTATCTGCTTCTCTGATAGGATCTCCTCAGGGACAAGATCCAGATTCTGAATGTCCCAATCGTATCTACGTGCCAGATAATTGTAAGCAGGATGAGAGGCAAAAACGGGAAGCATTTCAATAGCATTCATCCGAACATGCAATGCATCTAATCCTTCTAACAATTTTCCATGATTCTTTGTGAACTCATCACGATACTTCGGCCATCTGACACACATGGACTCAAAAATATTGTGACTAGCTTCTTTAGCATGCAATGGATCGAGCCAGGTATGACCATCAATTCCTTCGTGAGCATGCGACCCTTGGGGACCGTGACGATGTTCAGCTATAGCTTCATAGCGAATCAATTCTTCACTTGGCAAATTCACGCTTTCAATGACACGTGATAAGGGAAGGTTAACGCTATCTACCCATTTTTCAAAATTTGCACCATTAAGAATAATGAGACTTGCAGCCTGATACTTAAGAATTGAGTTGCTCGATGGTTGCCAATAAATGGGATCCTCAGCAGCAGGTACTGGACACTCAACTGGAATCAGGCCCCCTGAAATAGATTTGGCAAAATATGTAGTTGGATAAAAAGTAGTGAGAATTTTTTCTTCTTTGGATTCTGTAATGGGCCGGGAATCATGAGAAGGCGAGCACCCTATTCCTAAGAAAGACAAGGAAACAAAACCCAAAAGGAATAACTTCATTGGTAAAGAAAAAACGATCTGCAAAACCTCATAAAAAGGCAATGCAGACCGTTTCGTGATCTTTATAAGCTTTCCCCAGCGCAAAATGGCAAGAGAATAAGCTCTGTTAGTATTTACTTGTGACCGTGCTCAGCACCGCCTTTGCAGCACTTACCATCAGATCCACAACAATTTGTTGTAGCACAAGAACTAAATGAGAAAGCAACCATTGCAGCTGCTCCAATAAGAATGAGAAGTTTTTTCATACGAGTCATAATGACAAAGATATTAGACAAATTTCAACAATTTTGCAATCAGAAAACCCCTAACAAAAGTAATCTTGATCCAAAGAACCAATTAATACACAACTCTGCTCAATTATTTTTATGCACTGACCTGCTCTAACCAGTTCCGGGCAATGAGTTCGTGACCTTGAGGCAATGGATGCACACCATCCCAGATCCATTGATCCGGACCTGCTAACTTGGCTGCTGCATCAAAAATTTCCTGTGTCTTGACATGCATTGCATTAAAATCTCTAGCAAGCTGATAAACAATTTTGCCCATCTTGTTTATCTGAGCCCTACTGATATCCCACTCACCACCCTTGTTCATCCACCAGCCAGTTTTGAGAACAAATGGATCCAGGAGAACAATGCGGAGTTTTTCATTAGCCTTCCGGCTCTTGGTCAGAATCTCTCGATAATCCGATTCCCATTGATCTGATAAAAAAGTCTGGGCTTTCTTTACCTTGCGATCATTGACTCCTATTAGAATACTCAGCAAATCCGGTTTCATATCAATAGAGTCCTTTTGCCACCGCGACTTTAAATCAGTTATACGATTACCACTGTGACCACGATTGAAGCATTCAAGTTTTGCCTCAGGCATATCAACGCCCAGCCTTGAAGCTATGAGATATACATAACTATGGCCAAGGTAATGGTTGCGGTCCTTTTCATTCCTGCCCCATTTCATATCTGTTATCGAATCTCCTATGAAAAGTAATCTTTCGCCCTTAGTAAATTTCGGCAGTCGGTAATCATATCCCGTAACTTTAGAAACTTTCAGCTCCTCAGCAGTTACCTCGGTCAAGGCTGCGGCACTTGTTCCTATTATCGTGCTGTTTCTTATAAAATTTCTCCTGTCCAGCATAGAATCATTAATTTGGTTTCTGTTTTATTAATATCTGTATCCTATTAAATAAAAAATATGTCCCTTGGCAAAAAACTTACCAGTCTTTGTTTGAAATAACCGGGCAAAATTAATGTCATTAGGTGAAAGAAATTTGACTATTTTTTTGGTTTTATTTTTGCTCTGTGTAATTTGTGCTCTTTCCAAGATAGCTTTCCATTCTTGTCTGTATCTGCTTCGGGATACTTTTCAAAGAATTTGGATTTCCAATATTCAGCGTCCTTTTTAATTTCTTTTTCTGGAACTGCAGGCTGAGTAGTAGTGGAAATTCTATTAAGGAGCCGATTCTTCAAACTTTTAAGTGATGCTGCGTACTCTGATTCCAATGCTAAATTATTCCATTCTTTAGGATCCTTATTAACATCATAGAGTTCCTCTTTGCCATTAGCGTATCGTATATAACGCCATTTTTTACTTTTGAGTGAATAACTCTGCTCACTAGGAGTATAATGTTTTGCCCATTTATATAAAGCTGTTAGCACGGCCTCAGGTCCGGTCCATTTTTTTGTTCTCTCTTCTTTAAGTAATGGCACAAGACTGTGTCCGTCCAGTGGACGGCCCTTCGAATTTTTCATGGTATTATTTGGTAATCCGCACAGTTCAAGGAGAGTCGGATACAGATCAACGAGAGAAACGGGAACATCGCAGGAAGTCCCGACACTAGAAAATCCTGGAGCGCGGATGATTAAAGGAACCCGAGTGCTCTCCTGCCATAGGGAATTCTTGTAGAGATATCCCTTCTCGCCCATGCCCCATCCGTGATCACTTGTAAAAACAATGATCGTATTATCTTTTAGCGAAGACTTATCAACAAAATCAAGGACTTTGCCTATCAGCTCATCAACCGAAGCAATGCTTGCAAGGTAAGCCTGAATGAACTTCCTAAGAGCAAGTTCCTTGTCACCTTTGAAAGAACTGACTAAGGAATCGTGCATCTTTGTTCCGCGGTCACCTCCCCTGTCATCTTCATTTGAATTGAGAGTATGCTTGAATGTGTCAGTCGCATCCTGATCCCTGATCTTTGGCAAGGAAATGGTTTTTAAAGGAAACATATCAAAGTACTTCTGCGGCACGATGAGGGGCGTGTGTGGACGAACAAAACCAACCCCCATGAAAAATGGACGGTCATTTGAATTTTTGGAAAGGGACTCAAGTTTCTCGAGGGCCCATTGAGCGTTGAGTTCATCACCCGTTGGATCCCTATCCTTATCTGAAATATAACGTAGTTCTCTCTTCGTCTTCCAGTTTCCAGTTCTCCATATCAGTTGCTTTCCCGTTGAATCAGAGATCTTTCCTTGAAAGTTTTTCAAAGGCCCAAAAGAACCATCCACGGCCCCAAATTCTGTAGAAAATGGAGACGGAACGTCAGGATGAGAAATGTCTTTTTCTCCACCGTCATTCGCAAAGGGGCCATAATCTGCTGGGTGGCCATAGTCCTCCCATTCCTGCCTATCACGGTTATGCATGATTTTACCCGTACCAAGAACATGATAACCATTGGCACGGAAATGATCCATCATCGTGCGCGAATTTTTAAGCACCTCGTTCTTATCCCAATGCTCAAATCCATAGCAACCAGAAGTGTGTGGATACAAGCCAGTGAGCATACTGGCTCTAGAAGGGTTACATATGGGAATGTTGCAATGTGCCTCAGCGAATGATACGCCACTCTTAAAAAGATTCTTTATATTTGGTGTTCTAGTCTGAGGGTGCCCATTCAAATTTTCCACATAATCATTCAAATCATCACAGATGATAAGAAGGACATTCATTCTTTGGTTAGCACTAGCAAATGCCCCCTTCATGCAAATGAACAACAACAATGCGGCAATTATTAATACTCTGCTGATAGGAAATATCATTGGCTCAAGGCTATTAATGTAATCATTGAAAGGATCAGACTCGTGGCATCACTTGAGCCCCGCCTTCTTTAATACTTCAGAAATTTTTACTGGTAACCCTCCTCGCCTCTTACTCTCGTCTGCGGCCTCCATAAAAGCATAAATTTCAAGAGTCACCTCTGGAGTCACTGGAGGCTTTCCGGTTTTGAAAAACCTTATTATTTCTCTCAGCATCGGAGTGTAATCACCTCCGCTTTTTTGTTCAGCAATGGCCTTGGTCCCGAAAGCCGTGACCTTATAGCCTGTTCGTCCACTAGCAATGCCGTGCAAGGTTCCAACTTTCCCATCTTTCCAAATACCAGTGACTACAATAGTATCATCAGTCGATGTTCTGGTCACGGACTCACATCCAGGCCCCATAACTGTAAACAGAGATTCTGTAGGATGAATCCCATACCAAAAAAGGTCAGGATGATGAGGTTCGGCAGGAGCTGGCCCGTAAGATATAGCACTCTTGAGCTGACCAACATCAGCATTGGCGACTTCAACTACCCCAGGATACCATCTGAGAGAAGAACTACTAAAACATGGGACATTCGCTTCCCTGGCAAGACGAAAAATTTCAACTGCATCCTTCAAACTGCCAGCGACTGGCTTGTCCACAAAGACCGGTAGCTTTGCCTCAATGACCGGACGAACCTGAGACAAATGCGGCCTGCCATCAAGGCTCGTTAGAAGGATCGCATCAACGTCTTTGCACAATTTACTTATGTCACCATAAATTTTAACACCATACTTTTCGACTAGAGTCTTCGTATAGCCTTCGACCCGGGTCCGGCTTGACTCTATATCATCACTTCCTCCCTTAAAAGCTGCAATGACACGTGCTCCCGGAATATGGTTTGGACTGTCCGGTTCGTTTAATCTTGAGGTGAAAGCAATGACATGTGAAGTGTCTAGCCCAATGAGTCCGAGCCGAAGGAGCGGCTCCTCATCGATTTCCTTACCTGTGCAAGGGTTGATGATGCATAGTACATAAAATGAAATAAAAGTTAATAACCGATTCATGATTAAGGGTAGTTGGGCTTCAGTGAATTTATTGAGATTAACATTTTCATCAGATAAAAAGAAACATTAATGTCTGTATAATCCGCTATGAATTATTTACTCGGTTTGAGAGCACTAGTTTTCTTTCTCATATTAAGATTGGCCGTCCTGATTTCTGCTCATGCAGAAATAATCCCAGCGCCAGTCCCGGGACCATGGCCAGTGAAGAAAAAAGAAAATCAACTTGGAACTTACCGGTGCTGGGTAAAAGTCCCGGACCATTGGACTAACGCATCGAGCAGGGATCTCTGGGTCGAGTCAGTGACTTTCACTATTGAGAAATTAGCCGACTCTCATGAATTATGGATCAATGGAAAAAAAATAGGAGCTGCAGGTAAACTCTCTGAAGAAGAATTTGAGTCCGGATTCAAAGGGACTCACAGATACAAAGTTCCTCCGGGCCTCCTAGTTAAAGGCCATTGGAACGAAATCTTTATTAGAAACTTTCGTGTTTCCGAGAATAGCGGATTCTTGGGAAGTGCCCCTTCCATTCAAGGTTATTTCTTAGAATGTGTTTTTTCTGGTGACTGGGAATTCCTTACCCTAGGAGAAAATGTCAAACCAGGAAAATCGCTTCCACAAAGACCACTAAATGCAACGTTCGAAACATTTCTTGAGGCTAACCGAGTGCTCAGCGAGGCCAAAGAACTGATGCCAGGAACCTCACTTGGCCCCAAAGAAAGCTTCAACATGATGGTAACGGATGAGGATCTGCAACTGGAACAGATTCTCACCGAACCTGAAATTTCCCAACCGACTCAACTCAGTTTTGATTCTAGGGGAAGGCTTTGGGTGGCCCAGTATAGGCAATACCCTTATCCGGCCGGACTAAAAATGATAAGCCGCGACAAATATTATCGCGGCAAATATGACAAGGCTCCTCTAGCTCCACCCAAAAATTATCCAGGCAGATCAAAGATCACAATTCATGAAGACACTGATGCTGACGGCAAATATGATCTGCATAAAACTTTTGCTGAAGGCCTTGACCTTGCTAACTCAGTTCTACCGGACACTGGTGGAGTCTGGATAATGCACACCCCTTTCCTGCTCTTCTATCCTGATAAAAATAAAGACGATGTGCCGGACAGTGATCCCGAAGTTCACCTTTCAGGTTTCGGTTTTGAAGATACTCACTCAATTGCAAATGGTCTTACTTGGGGCCCTGACGGGTGGATTTATGGGGGACAGGGAAGTACAGTGACATCACACGTTTTTAGGCCTGGAATCGATGATAAAGAAAAGGATGGAACATACCATGAAGGATGCATGGTATGGCGATACCATCCCAAAAAAAGAATCTTCGAAATTTTTGCAGAGGGAGGCGGGAACGTGTTTGGCCTTGAATTCGACTCTGACGGCAGATTGTTTTCAGGGCATAACGGCGGAGACACTAGGGGCTGGCACTATGTGCAGGGAGCTTATATGTTGAAGCAAGGGCGCTCTCCGAACAAATTCGGTCCTCCAGCAAACCCTTACGCTTTTGGTGACCTCCCTATGATGAGAGGTGGGAAAATTTCAAGATTCTCGCACAATACTATTCTCTGTGAGGGAACGGCAGTGCCGGCTAGGATGAAAAACAAGTTTCTGGCAGCTGACCCTTTGCACCAATACCTTGTCTTGAGTGAACGCATTAAGAGGGGAGCAACTTTTGAAACCAAGGATTTGGGATTTCCTCTTCGCAGTAAGGATTTCCGGTTCAGGCCAGTGTACTTAACCAATGCACCGGACGGATCCATTTATGTGGCCGACTTCTACGAACATTTCATTGCACACGGACAGCACTATCAGAGTCAGATTGATCCGAGGACGGGACGAGTCTATCGATTACGCTCGAGAGAAGCGAAACTCAATACCCTCAACGATCTGGCAAAATTAAACTCCGCTCAGCTCATAAAGCACCTTGAACACCCAAACAAATGGCACCGTCAGACGGCAGTCCGCCTTCTGGGGAAAATTAAAGAGGATCTGGTTAAGGAAAAGTTAATCGACTGGGTCAATGAAAAGAAAAATAATTTAGCGCTGGGAGGCTTATGGGCGCTACATCAAAGTGATCAACTCAATGAGGAGCTTTGCGTGCAATTTTTGAAACACCCATACCCCGGCGTACGGTCGTGGGCAGTTCGATTCCTCGGAGACAATAAATCGATTTCAGAATCAACGGCCATTGAACTAAGACAATTAGCAGAAAGCGAAAAGGAATTGGAAGTTTGGTCACAGATCTCATCGACGGTCCAAAGAATAGAGTCTAATAAATCTCTGCCTGTTTTAGGCGAACTTTTGGCAAGGGCCAGAGATCTTCAAGATCCTTATCTTCCATTAATGTACTGGTG
>Ga0315315_10005950_pt1 | contig 11253 bp, 10 predicted proteins | sample M140m3416metaG_FD_203699 | JGI IMG/M metagenome (GOLD analysis project Ga0315315, IMG submission 203699) | Ammonia-oxidizing marine archaeal communities from Monterey Bay, California, United States - M1 40m 3416 | ecosystem: Environmental > Aquatic > Marine > Intertidal zone | place: USA... | reverse complement strand
AGAAGTTAATTGTTTTAAGTATTTAAACATATTTCTTCCTATTGTTTATTTATTTGTTAACAAATAATTCAAAATAACTTTTGAATATTCATAATTTAAGCATGTAAGAAAATACTCTTCAAGACATATTTATTGCGACTATTAGGTTTAAGGAATTCTAGTCAAGTATAATATTTAGTAAAAAGATAAGCAAAAATGATAATTCTGGCGCGCCCTGGAGGATTCGAACCTCCGACCCTCGGTTTAGAAAACCGATGCTCTATCCAGCTGAGCTAAGGGCGCAATATAAATGAACAATACATATACAATAATAACTTAATTTTTAAAAAGAAATTTTTTAATTAGAAGTAAGATTGTTAATAATTCAATTCTACCGATAATCATAAAGAAAATAAGAGTATATTTTGTTAAAAAATGAAGATTATTAAAATTAAATTCAGCTAAACCATAAATTGAAGAATTTACAGTATTCATAAGTGTTAGAATAGATAACTTAAATGAACTTTCAAATTCAATACCACTTAAACTTAATAATGAAGTTAAAATCAAGAGAGAAAGTATAAAGATTAAAATAGTTAAAAAATATTTATTTATTTCATTAAAATTAAAATTAATTTTGGTGAATATTAATTTATTCATAAAGATATTTTTAGGTCTACTGAAAGATAAAATTTGATTTATAGAGTATTTAAATAATGAATAAATTTTAATAAATCTAAGCCCAGAGCTTGTAGAAAAAAAGGAACCACCAATAATGACTAAAATTAAAAAAATAAATGTTAAATTATTTTGTTCAAGTTCAAGAGAAAAACCAATATTAGACATACTGCTAGATACAGAAAGCAAACCCAAAGAAAAATCTTTATTAAAACTAAAAAAAAGAAAGAAAATTGTAATTACTACAATAAAATAAATTATTAAATGCAAATCTTCATAAAGAAAATTAATATTCTTATTCTTAAAAAAAACTAAATTATAAGCAAAAAATATACTGAAAAATGAAGTCAACATTAGTATAGACAAAATGATAATTTGAGAATTTTCTTTTACTATATTTGAAAGATCATTTACTGGCAAAAAGCCCCCAGATGAAATTAGTGTAAATGCTAAATTTAATGAATCAAACGACCTAATTGAAAAAAGATTCAAAGTGATAAAAATTAAAAGTGTTATACTTGAGTATAGAAGGAAAATTTTAATTGCCTGTTTTAGTACCTCTGAACTATTAAATGAAAAGAAATTTGTCAAAGTTTTTTTAAAACTTTCATCATAGATATCTATTAGAAAAATTATTGAGAATAGGAAGTATAAACCCCCAATCCATTGTGTTGAAGATCTCCAAAGGATTAAGCTTTGATCAACATGTTTTATATTTTCAAATATTGTAAATCCCGTTGATGTGAAACCAGATATTGACTCAAAAAAAGAATTCAAAAAAGTAAGGTTATAAATACTAAAATAAAATGGAATAGCTAAAATTAATGGGAGTACAATATATCCAAAAAATACAGTTAAAATTTTATTAAATATATTAAGTTTTTTTTCAAAAATTTTAAACTTATAGGATACTATAGCTACTGCTAATGAAATTATAAAAGTATAATAATAAGTATCTAAGTTTAAATATAAATTAAGATAATAAGAATATATAATATTAAAAAAAGATAATATTGAGATTAATCCAAAAAAAAAACTTAGGTACTTTATCTGAATATTAAACATATGATTAAACTGAACTTAATCTAAAAATATTTTCAACAAAATTTATAGAGTCTTTTTGAACAATAAAAACTACTCTATCATCTTTTTTAAAAATAAAATTTGATCTTGGGATGATCACTTTTTTATCTCTTAAAACTGCTCCAATTCTTATTTCTTCAGGTAAATTTGAATTTTTTAATTCTTTATTAATTAATTCAGAAGTCTCAACAATTTCTGCTTCAATTACTTCATACTCTCCATTAGAAATAGTATATGCATTTTCGATTGTACCTTTATGTACATGTTTTAAAATACTTGAAACGGTATTCATACGAGGGTCAATCAAATCATCAATTTTTAATGATGATTGAAGTAAAGAATAATTTGGTTTATTAATTAGTGCCATCGTTCTTTTATCATCAATATCTTTTTTATCTTTTGCAAATTTTTCAACCAGCACACTTACCATTAAATTATCTTCATCATCATTTGTAAGCGCTAATACTGTTTCAGCTTCCTCTAAATTTGCTTCAGCCAATACTTCCTCATCAAGACCATTACCATTTATCACTATTGCATCATTTAGCTCATTAGCTAAATACTCAGCACGTTCTTTATCTTTTTCAACAATCTTTACTCTTGTTGTTTCTAAAGTTTCTTCAATATTTTTTGCAAGATTAAATCCAATATTTCCACCACCTATAATTAAGATTTTTTTTGAAATTTTTTCCTCATGGCCAAAAGCTTCTAAAGTTTCTGACATTTGTGATGAATTTATTATCACATAAATTTTGTCATTAAGTTTTACTGAATCTGTTTTTTTAGGTATGAAAAATTTATCTTCTCTATTTATTCCAATTATATTAGCTTCTAATTTGGGGTTTTTTTTAGTCAATTCATTAAACTTTATATTAATAGATTTGCAATTATCTTTGATTAAAATTTCTAATAATCTTATGTTGTTATCGGCAAATGGTACGCTATCTAAGGCTCCTGGCGCTTCTAATTTTCTTTGAATTGATTTTGCAATTTCTATTTCAGGAGAAATAATGACATCTATTGGTAAGTTTTCTTTACTATATACTCTTGTAAACTTTGGGTTTAAATAATCTTGAGACCTTATTCTTGCAATCTTTTTTGGGATATTAAAAATTGAAAATGCTATTTGACAAATCAACATATTAATTTCATCATTTCTTGTAACGGCAATAATCATATCCGTCTCTGACGCATTGGCTTTTTCTAATATTGATGGATAGGTTGCTTTTCCAACAATCGCTTTAACATCCAAACTATCATTGATTTTTTGAATATCCTCACTAGACTGATCTATAACTGTAATAGAGTGAGATTGCTCACTTAGCAATTTAGCTATTGTAAAACCCACTCTTCCGGCACCACAAATTATAATATTCATTTTAATTAAATTCTTTTATTCCTAAGCCTTTAAGCTTTCTATGAAGAGCGCTTCTCTCCATACCAACAAAACTTGCTGTTTTTGATATATTTCCATTAAATTTTTTTAATTGAATAGTTAAATACTCCTTTTCAAATTTTTCTCTAGCTTCTTTTAATGGCACAGAAAGGCTATTTTCAGCGATTTTATTGTCTAAAATTTCTATTTTTAAAGATTCTTTAACTATAGATGATATTTTCTCTTTGGTGTCTGGTTGTAAGATTGCAATTCTTTCAATCAAATTCCTTAATTCTCTGACATTTCCTTGCCAATTATGATTTAAAATATAGCTGTCATTCTGATCAATATCCAATTTTTTTATATTATAATTTTCTGAAATTTTCTCTGAAAAATAATCAATTAATAAAGGTATATCTGAAACTCTTTCATTTAAAGATTTAATATTAATTTCAAAAACATTTAGTCTGTGGTAAAGATCCTCTCTAAAATTACCATTTTTAATTTCATCCTTTAATTCTTTACTAGATGAACTTATTAATCTCACATCAACATAAATATCACTATTACCATTAATTCTTTTAAACTTTTGGTCTGTTAGAACTCTTAAAATTTTAGATTGAATATCCAATGGTATCTCTGAAACCTGATCTATCAGCATTGTTCCTTGATTAGCTTTTTCTAAAGCACCATAGGAGATCGATCCATTATTCTTTTCTTCACCAAATAATTCGAGCTCATATTTATTTGAGTCAAGTAATGCACCATTTAAAATTATAAATGGTTTATTGTTTCTTTTTGAATTTTTATGAATTTTTCTTGCTATCAATTCTTTGCCAGAACCAGAAGGCCCATTTATCAAAACTCTACTATCAGTAATTGAAATTTTATTGATTTGATCTCTTATCATAGAAATATTTTTGCTATTACCGATCAGGTCGTAAGATGAAAATAATTTACTCTCATATTCTTTATTTTGAGATTTAAGATTTAAATTTTCTACTGCCCTTTTAATAAAATTTAATAATCTATTTTGATCAAAAGGTTTTTCAATAAATTCGAAAGCACCTTTTTTCAAAGAATTTACAGCTAGTTCAATATTAGCATGACCTGTAATAATAATAACTGGTATATCTTTGTTCTTAGATTTTATATGTGAGAGTAATTCAATACCATCGTTATCACCTTTATCTAGTTTTACATCCAAAATTGCTACATCTGGAAGTTTTTTGTCAATTTCAGATAAAGCTTGATTATAATTAGCTGCTATTCTTGTTTTATAGCCAGCATCAACTATAAGCTCGTTCAAGATATTTCTTATATCTGCGTTATCATCAACTATTAAAATTTCTATCGCCATTAAGTTTAAAGTTAATTTCTACTTTTGCCCCCTCATTGATTGAAGAAAAATTAAGTTCACCATTATGATCATTTATAATTTTATTAACTATAGATAATCCTAATCCAGTACCATTTTTTTTTGTTGTAAAATATGGGTTCAATATTTCTTTAAATTTATTCTTAATTTCACTAAAACCTATGCCATTATCAATTAATATGAACTTAATATGGTCTTTATTCTTTGAAATTTCAATTGATATTCTTTTTTTAAAATCCACGTCTTTTTCGGATTTTTGATGAATACTTTCTATAGAATTCTTAATTAAATTGAAAAAAACTCTACCAATTTGTTCTTTATCACAATTGAACAAAATTTCATTATTGTTGTTTTCAACATTTATTTCGATAGTTTTATCAATTTCAGATAATAATTTAATATTTTCATCTAAAATTTTTATTAAATCATTATCTTTTAGAATTGGTTTTGGCATTCGTGCAAAATCTGAAAATTCATTTACTAAATTTTCTATTTGTCTAATTTGGTTATTTATAATCTTTAAATTTTCTTTAAAGTTTTTTTGATCTTCTGCTGGAAGATTTTCAAGATATTTACTCTTAATACGATCGATTGTAAGCTGAATAGGAGTTAAAGGATTTTTAATCTCATGAGCGAGTTTCCTTGCCAAATTACCCCAAGCTTCATGTCTTTCATTTATAATAAGTTTTTCTTGCTGATTTTTGAGCTGATCAGTCATCAAATTAAAATTTCTATTTAGAATTTCCATGTCTTTATCAGTTTTAATCTCTGGTACTTTTGTATCCAGATTACCTCGTCCTATAGAGGAAGATGCTAAAATTAGGTTATTAATTGATCTAAAAAATCTGGAAGAAAATCTAATTGCTATAGTAATAGATACAAATAATAATAGAGATACTATGATGGTATAAATAAGTGCAAAAGAAATTTTAATACCAGTGCTTCTCTCCTCAACAGTATAATAAAAACTTATGGCCTCTTGAGACTCTGAAAGATAATTTGAGATATCCTTATCTAAGAATTTTACAACATATAAAAATCTGTTATCGAAAGCCTGCAATCTCATTATTGCAGCAGAAATATTTGCTGGCGCATTTATTATTTTAAGAGGTCGATCATCTTCTAAAACTAAATTAAGAGCTTTATCAATTGGAGGAATATACTTATTTGTTTCCTCAGAGGAATATAATAATTTCTTATCTTTATCAATTATATGAATTTCATCAACACCTCTAATCAGTTTTTGTGTTTTTAAAAATCTAAGATACTCGTTGGTGTTATCATTTAAAAATTTATAACTTTTATTTGTATCAAATGCTATTAGAACAATGTCAGACTCTATTTTGTTTCTAACTTCCTCAACATAGCTTTTTGCTAATTCATAAGAATTATTAACAACAGTTGTTACTTTTTTATCAAAATATTTTTCTAAAGCGAAAGAAAAAAGAAACAATGAAAATATTGATATTAAAATTGATGGTATTAAAGTAAATAATGAAAAGTAAGTAATATATCTTTTGTTTGACGAAAAACCATCCTTATCAATATCATTTTTAATTGATTTTTTTATTTCATTAAAAATAAATATAAATAATAAAAAAAGTAAAAAAATATTTAAAATTAATAGATATTGTAAGCTCTTTTGATTTAATTCAATAAAACTTCTATCTATAAAGGTTAAAAAAGTTAAAAAACCAATAAATAGTGTGATACTAGATAGAATAATTATGAATATATTTTTTTTCAAAAATTCTATCATGATTTAGAATTATAGCATTTAAACAAATGAACAACTATTTTGTAATACTGGCTGCTGGAAAAAGTAAGAGATTTCACAAAAATCTATCTAAACAATTATATAAATATAAAAATAAAGAGATTATAGATCACTCTATAGAAAAATCTCTAAATTCTAAGCTTTTTAAAAAGATATTAATTGTAACAAATTACCTTAATTATTTTAAAAAAAGAAAATATCCTAAATCAATCAGCATAATTAAGGGTGGAAAAGAAAGATCAGACTCATCCTTAAAAGCATTAAAATATCTTAAAAGATTTAAACCAAATAATATCTTTATACATGATGCTGCAAGACCAAACTTTTCGATAAAATTGCTTAAAAATATAGCTAAACATTTAAGTAAGTATAAAGCTGTTGTTCCAATAATCTCATCTAAAGACTCAATAAAATATAAAATAAAAAACCAGATATTTAATCTTAATAAGAGCAACTCATTGTTAACTCAAACGCCTCAAGCTTTTAAATTTAATGAATTATATAATCTTGCAATAAAAGAAAAAACTAAAGTTAGTGATGAAGCAACACTTTTTATAAAAAATGATTATAAAATAAAATTTATACCTGGGGAAAACAAAAATAATAAAATTACATACTTAAGTGATGTTGAAAACCCCAAAACTTACTTTGGTATAGGTTTTGATATTCACAGATTAGTTAAGAAAAAAAAACTTTTTCTTGGTGGAATTAAAATACCTTTTCATTCAGGGTTAAAAGGTCATTCAGATGGTGATGTAATTTTACATGCTATTACTGATGCAATTTTAGGTGCCACTAATAAGAAAGATATTGGTACACATTTTCCAAATATAAAAAAATTTAAAAACATAAGGTCACCAAAAATATTAAAACCAATTATCGATAATATTTATAAGTCTAATTTTTCAATAAATAACCTTGATATAAATTTAATTTGTGAAAAACCTAAAGTTTCTAAATATCGAGACAAAATTATCAACTCAATATCAAAGCTCACGACTTTAAATAAAAATCAAATTAACCTAAAAGGTAAAACAGTAGAAAAATTAGGTTTAATAGGAAAAGAAAAAGCAATTGCTTGTGAGGTAATAGTTTCAGTGACCAAATATGATTAAAACTTTAAATACACTTTTTGTTACAATGTTTGGATTAGGGAAAATACCAAAAATTCCTGGTACGTTTGGATCATTAGCTACAATAATTATACTTTATATTTTTTTTCATATATTAAATTTATCTTCAAATGTAGTTTTAATAGGTTTAATAATAATTTTTATTTTTTCATTTCTAGCAGTTGCAGTACATATTAAAGATAATGAAAATAAAGATCCAAAAGAAGTAGTTATAGATGAGTTAATTGGTCAATCAATACCAATTTACCTTTATGAAATTTCACATGGAACAAATAAATCTCCTGATGAAGCGATAATTTTTTATAGTATTAGTTTTGTATTATTTAGATTTTTTGACATAGCAAAACCATTTCCTGTAAATTTTTTTGATAAAAACTTCAAAAATAGTTTTGGTGTCATCATGGATGATGTTTGTGCAGGATTTTATGTTGTTTTATCTTTAATTTGTTTTATGATTTTAAGCAGTTATTTAATCTAATGAAATCTTTAATTGATTTACTAACTAGAAAAAAATTGAAAATTTCTGTTGCAGAGTCTTGTACTGGAGGACTGTTAGCTAGTTCAATTACTTCTGTCAGTGGTGCATCAAAAATATTTAATTTAGGTCTTGTTACCTACTCGAACCAAGCAAAGATTAAATTTTTAAAAGTAAATAAAAATATCATTAAAAAGTATGGTGCTGTTAGTTATGAATGCTGCTTTGCAATGGTTAAAAATTTATCTAAAATATCTAAAGCTAATATAAATGTCTCAATAACTGGTATTGCGGGACCTAAAGGTGGCACTAAACAAAAGCCTGTTGGCTTAGTTTATATAGGGGTTAAAAGAGGTGCTAAAATAAGAATAAATAAGTGCTTATTTAAAAGCAAAAAAAGATCATCTATACAAAAAGCTACCGTTAAAAAAGCTTTAGATTCAATTTTTAGAATTGCCAAATAACTTTTCAGCTCTTTTTTGAAAAGCATCAGCTATTTTCTCTAAACCAAATTGAAAAGAAACAACCATCAAAGAATTTAGAAACTTGTTTTTAATTTCAAAATCAATATCAAATGTGACTTCTGTAATACCATTATTTTTGTAAATAAACTTCCAGTTGTTTGTTAGATGGTTTAGTGGTCCCTCTATGTTTTTAACAAAAATGGAGTCATTTTTTTTATCAAAAGAAACATCACTTTTATATGTATCTTTAAATGGTCCCTTGCCAATTGTAAGATCTGCAATTATTTTTTGTAAATCACCTTCATTTTTATTTTCGTAAATTTTTGCATCATAACAAAAAGGTACAAACTGAGGGTATTTTTCAATATCAAGAACAAGATTAATTAAATCTTTTTTTTGACATTCAATTAACCTCTTTACAGAAGCTTTAGGCATTAATTAAAATTTAATCTATTTTTTTGAAGTTTGGCAAAATCTTCGTCCGCATGATAAGAAGATCTGGTTAAAGGAGATGATGAAACTAAAAGAAAACCTTTTGATTTTGCAATAAGTTCTAATTCTTTAAATTCATCTGGATGATAATATCTTTCAAGAGGATGATGTTTTACAGACGGCTGAAGATACTGACCAATTGTAATAAAATCTACATTTGCAGATCTTAAATCATCCATAACTTGTAATATTTCATCATGTTCCTCTCCAAGACCAACCATTATTCCTGACTTAGTAAACACTTTAGCGTTATCTTTTTTGGCATTTTTTAGAAGTTCTAGTGATGCAAAATACCTAGCCCCTGGTCTAACTTTTAAATAAAGTCTCGGTACAGTCTCAATATTATGATTAAATACATCTAAATCTGCTTCAAGTAATTTTTTATAGGAGTCTCCTTTTCTTAAAAAATCTGGTGTTAAAACCTCAATAGTAGTATCTGGATTTTTTTTCCTGGTAGTTTCGACTACTTTTTTAAAATGATTTGATCCGCCATCTGGTAAATCATCTCTATCAACAGAAGTAATCACTACATGTCTTAAGTTTAATTTTTTAACTGCATTAGCTATCTTAATATCTTCAAATTGATCTAATTTTTCTGGTTTACCTGTTTTAACATCACAAAATGCACAAGCTCTTGTACACGTGTCACCCATAATCATAAATGTAGCGTGTCTTTTGCTCCAACACTCAGTGATATTTGGACAATTAGCTTCTTGGCATACTGTCACAAGATTGCTTCTGTTAACAACGGTTTTTGTAGTAAAAAATTCTTTACTATTAATTAATTTCGATCTTATCCAGTCTGGTTTCTTTTTAATTGGATTAATTGGATTTTTTACTTTTTCTGGATGTCTTGGTCTAATTTTTTGTGTCATTTTTTTTTATAATATAAATTATCTCGTTTTTTTTTCCAAATAAGAATCTCTCTCTAATCAAAGTTTCGATATAATCAAGATCTAGATTGTCACTTAATAATGAATTCTTAAAATCCAAGTCCTTAATTTGATTTACTAACAAAAACTCCTTTTTTTGAAGATTTTTCAGAATTTGTTTTTTTTCAAAGTAAGAAATAAGCCCTCTCTGACCTGAAAGAAGATTAAAAAAGAAATATAAAATTAGGAAAGTAGAGACCAGTAAAAAATAGTTTTTTTTTAATCTTTTAAGCATTATTGAATCTTATTCATTCTTGCTTTTTTTCCAAGATCTTCTTCTATACGTATTAGTTGATTATATTTAGCTACTCTTTCAGATCTTGCTAAAGATCCTGTTTTAATTTGATTTGAATTAGTTCCTACAGCTAAATCAGCAATGAAAGTATCTTCACTATCTCCAGATCTATGAGATATGATTGTTTTAAATCCTATTATTTGAGCAAATTTTATAACTTCTAAGGTTTCTGAAACAGTGCCTATTTGATTTAGTTTTATCAAAATTGCATTAGATGATAAATTTAAAAAACCCTTTTTTAACCTTTCAAGATTAGTTACATATAGATCATCACCAACAATTTGAATTTTTTTAATTGATTTCATTAGTTTGCTCCATGCAGTCCAATCATTTTCAGCAAATGGATCCTCAATAGATTTTATCTTATATTTTAGAATAATTTTTTTATATTCAATTATAGATTTTTCAATAGACACATAGTTTTTTGAATGAATAGAATACTTATTTTTTTTATACAACTCATTAGCTGCTACATCTAAGCAAATTGATATGTCTTTGCCATTAACAAAACCAGCTTTCTTGATGGCTAAAACAATTAAATCTAATGCTTGATCATTATTACTTATCATTGGCGCAAACCCTCCTTCATCTCCAACAGAAGTTGAAAGACCTCTTGATTTAATAATTTTACTTAGATTTTTAATTACTAAAAAACAAATTCTCATTGCATCTGAAAAGTTTTTTGCTCGATCGGGTCTAATCATAAATTCTTGAATTCTCAAACCATTATTAGCATGTGCTCCACCATTGATTATGTTCATTAAAGGAAATGGTAATCTAAAATTATTTTTAACTAAAAAAGATTTATATAATGGAATTTTTCTTGCTTTAGCTGAAAGTTTTTTAACCGCCATTGACACTGCTAGAATTGCATTAGCCCCTAATTTAGTTTTTTGTCTCGTGCCATCTAAATTTATCATTAAAGTATCTACCCTCTCTTGGTTATGAATACTATGACCTTTTAATTTTTTTGAAATTTTTGTATTAACTAAATTTATTGCACTAAGAACACTTTTTCCTAAATACTTTTTATTTTTATCTCTTTTTTCAAAAGCTTCATAAGTTCCAGTGGAGGCACCTGACGGACATATAGCACTAGCACTAATATTTTTTGTAAAAACCTCTGCCTCAATAGTCGGATTTCCTCTACTGTCAAAAACTTGACGGGCTTTTACTTTTAAAATTTTACTCA
>Ga0315315_10005949_pt1 | contig 11256 bp, 5 predicted proteins | sample M140m3416metaG_FD_203699 | JGI IMG/M metagenome (GOLD analysis project Ga0315315, IMG submission 203699) | Ammonia-oxidizing marine archaeal communities from Monterey Bay, California, United States - M1 40m 3416 | ecosystem: Environmental > Aquatic > Marine > Intertidal zone | place: USA... | reverse complement strand
TGCGTCTTGCGTCCCTGTTCGCGTCGCGTTCGCGTTTCGCCCATCGTCAGTCCTCTCGCGGGTGTTTCTCTCGCGTCTCGCGGGTGTTTCTCTCGCCCGTCCCGTCTCGCTCGCGGTCCCGTCTCGCGCGCGCCTCGTGGATAGGGTCCGCGACGATCGCGCGCTCGCGCGTCGTCCCTCGCCGCGTCTCGCGGTCCGCGCGTCCCCCCGACGCGACGGGTCTCCGGTTCGCGTTCGCGGCGCGCACCTGCGCGGACTTGGTCGCGACGCGCGCCCTGAGCGCCGTCATCGAGGTGGACATGGTGAACATCGTAAGCGAGCGTGCGTGCGTGCGGGAAGTGCGGATTCGGATTATTCGGCGGCGGGATTCGATGCGCGGCGGGCGATCGCGGGGGGGTCACGACGAGTCACGAACGGTCGATGACGATTTTCGCCCGTGTTCGACGTCGAAAAAGCGCGCCGCGCGAAAAGACGCGCGGGTCCGGCGATCGATCGCGCGATCGATCGCGATCGCGATCGACGCCCGCGCGCGGTCGAGCGACGCGCGGCGCGCGGCGATGGATGCGGCGATGGGTGCGCGCGCGGATGGATGCGGATGCGCGCGCGGATGACGGCGTGACGACGGGAGACGACGACGGCGCGACCGGGCGTCGCGTCGGTCGACATGGCGCCCGAGCGCGGCGCGCGCGGTGGACGCGGACGCGGGACGACGACGACGACGGGCGCGCGATGCGACGGCGAGGGACGACGCGCGACGACGCGCGGACGGGGACGGGGACGGGGACGCGGGCGAGGCGCGGGCGCGAGCGCGAGCGCGAGCGCGGAGGCGCTGACGGAGGATGAGAAAGAGGCGGCGCTGGCGCGGTCGAGGGCGCGCGAGGAAGCGCAAGCGGCGAAGAGGGCGGCGGAGGAGGCGACGAGGACGGAGGCGGCGGCGGCGAAGGCGCGCGCGGAGCTCGAGGCGAAGCGACGGGAGATCGAGCGGGCGCGAGAGACGCGAGCGAAGGCGCGCGAGGGGAACGCGTCGCCGTCGAGGCCGGACGAACAAGCGCTCAAGGGGAGAGATTCGAGCATTAAGAAGAACACGACGCTGATTAAAAAGTTGAGGACGATTACGGAGGAGAACGGGGCGGCGCTCGCGCAAGAGTTGAGCAGGGTGAACGTGAGTAAGTACGTCACCGAGGCCGCGACGGCGTGCGTGGAGGGTAAGATGAAGAGCTCGGACGTCAACGCGGCGGTGGAGATCATTTCTTGCATGCACCAGACGTACGCGGATTTCGCGGCGCCGCTCATCGCGGCGTTGAGCGCGTACGTATTGCCGCCCAAGCCCGAGACGTTGTTGAAGATGGCAGAGGGCGAGGTAGAGGCGTTGCCGTCGCCGTTGCAGCGTCGAACCAAATTACGATTGTTCATGGAGCTTCATCTCGTCGGTGTGTGCCCCGAAGTAAAGCCCGTGCTCGACGCCGTGAAGGAGCTGGCGCGCTTGGAGTACAAGACGGCGCCGGATTTATACCAACACTCGCTCAGCACGCTGGCAAGTTTCGCCAAGACATTTGCCGTGGAGATGCTCGGTGCCGAACCCGAGGTCGAGATGGCGTCCAACGATTTTATCCTGGCGCCAGATGTGCAAAAGGCGTTTCGGACGACGCTGAATGAGTATTGCGACAGACTCTTCTTCGTGCTCATGGAGGCGTTTTCAGCCGTCACAGCGCAAGAACGCGAGATGTCGCGGTTATTAGAACGCACGGGTGCTATTAGTGAGGCAGCATCGGTGGAGTTTGCGGCTCTCACAAAGGTGTTTGATGGGTTGTTGAAGGGGGCAACGACGCTCGCAGAAGCGCTCAGTCGCGAGCTTCCAGAGATGAAGAAGCAAGTGGAAGAGAAGGTCGCACGAGGAGGCACGATGGAGCTGCATCGTGGAGGTGTGAAATCGTCGGGCGAGCGCAGCGATATGTGGGAAGACGAGGAACAGCAGCACTTTTACGAGACACTTCCAGATTTGCGAGCCTCGATTCCCGCGGTGCTCCTGGTGAACGAGACGAACGAAAACGAAACGGAAGCCGAGCGTCTGAAACGCGAGAGGGAAGAAAACGCAGAAGGGCGAAGCGCAAAAGTCGAAGGTTTAATCATGCGTTTGTCCGATTCGCTGTCGAAAGACAAGGCTGATACGATTTGTACCGACTTCTGTTACATCGCCGCTCGAGGAGGACGAAGACGGTTGATTCAAGAATTTTTGAGCGTACACCGCTCGGAGGTAGATCGCATTCCATTCTATGGTAGAATAATAGCCACACTCGCGAATGTGTTCGATGACATCGCGCCCGCCGTTTCCGAACCGCTGAAGAATGAGTTCTATAATTTGGTCAAGAAGGGCAAACGAGCAAATCTAAGCGAGCGCTTGAAGAATATCAAATTCATCGGCGAGCTCATCAAGTTCAAAGTTTTCGACGATTTGGCGGTGTTTGAGATCGTGAAAAGTCTTTTAGATGATTTTCATGGTGACAATGTCGACGTTCTTTGCTGTTTATTTGACGTAGCGGGCTATTACTTGACTCGAACGCCGTCGACGTCGAAACGTATGGGAAGCATTTTGGACATCTTCCTGCGCCTAAAAGCTGTGAGCAAGTTGGACTCTCGGCAGTGTGCTTTGGTGGATAGCGCTTATTATAAATGTAGGCCAGTGCAGAGGGTCGTAGTGGAAAAGATACGACCACCATTGCACGAATATATTCGAGAGCTCATCTATTTACAGTTGTCAAAGCACACGCTCGACAAAGTGGCGACGCAACTTCGTAAACTTCCTTGGGATGAAACTGAACCTTACTTGTTGAAAAGACTCCTCAAAGTGAGTAAAGGGAGATACGCATCCGTACCGCTCGTCGCAGCGTTGATTGCGAGATTGTCACAATACTACCCGACTCTCGCAGTGCGAGCGCTTGATACATTGCTAGAGGATATTCGATTTGGTTTAGAGACAAACGAAACGTGGATGCATCAGCGCCGTGTTGCGAACATGAGACTCCTCGCACTTCTGTACAAAGAGCGCGTCGCGCTCTTCCGTGAGCTTATGGATACGCTCTACTTGATAATTTCTATCGGCTACGACGGACGCGAAGCGCCTGACTATCTGACGGATACGATTCGTTTGCGCATGGTTTGTACGCTTTTGGAAACCGCGTTCAAGGGAAGAGGAGCCATTAGTTACGCGCAGAAGAAAGAAATCGACAGGTTCTTGATCTTTTTTCAGCGATACGCGTTGACAAAAGATGTGGCGTTAGATATATCTAACGACGTCATGGAGTTGTTGTCCTCGATGAATCCGCGAATGAAAATTTGCGAGACGTACGAAGAGGCGAACGGTGAGTGCCAAAAGCTTCTTGAAAAGCCGAGCATTACCCCTGGTGGCATGGAACCAGTGATGGAGGAGGAGGAAGAAGAAGAAGAAGAAGAAGAAGAAGAAATGGACGTCTGCGAAGAGAGCGAAGAGAGCGAAGAGAGCGAAGAGAGCGAAGAAGAACACGAAGATGAAGATATGGACGATGTGTCGTCGGATGAATCAGAAGACGAATCTACGGATGGCGAATCCTCGACCGAAGTGGACGTCGACGATGATGACTCCACTGACTCCGGATCCGAGACTTCCGAGCAAGACGAAGAAGTCAAAGTTCGTGCGAAGCTTTCTCGAGCATCTTTGCAAGAACAGCGAGAGTTTGATCGCGAGATGAACAAGTTCCTCGGTGCCTCTGCGACGTCGATGCTGGGAAGTCGCGGCATACGAAATCACTCAAGCGCAAATCCTTCAAGGAACAACACTGGGGGGACGATAGCGTTTAAGATGCTGGTAAAGAACCAAGGTAAACAAACGATAAAAGAACTCAATGTCCCGGAACGCGCAGAGTTCGTCGCCAACGTCAAAGAGGCTTTGAAGGCTGAAGAAGCCGAGCTCGCCGAAGTCAAGCGAAAAATTCTTACGTCTACGTATCACGACGATGACGCGCCGGCGATCCCGGGGCCCAGAGGATGGAGACCGAACAATCGCCGCTCAGAACATAACATATCGAGACGGCTGTAGCTTATTAGATTTTAGGAATGTGAATTGAATGCGTTTGGTTTCTATAGTGCTAATTTTTTCATCCCAAGAGCATATTTGCGACTCCGGCGGCGAGGTCCTCATCAGACGTGACAACAAATTCAAAAGCTGGGGCGCCAGGCGTGGCGTCGTCCGCCTTTGAACCCGCGTTTTCACCAGTTGTGTAGCAAATGGTAAGAGTCGATAGACTTAATGCACGCTTGATAAAGTCAATGTTCTCCTTCAAGACGTCCATTTCGTCAAAGATGATCTTCGTGTTTAACGCTGATGCGCCGGCAACGTTGGCCTCATCCATTTTGAACTTGATGAACGGCATGACCATTTTCATCACGTTCTTGAAATTAGCGTCTGCGGAAAGCTCGCTGCTTTTGACCTTGGCCAAAATATCCGGCACGGGAGGAAAAGTCTTGGACTTGGTGTCGTACGATTCCGCTAAGATGCTCAGACACACCGCTCGCCAACCCACAAACTCAGACGCCACGACAATAGTTCCCTCTTTGGCAACCTTAGGAGGGCCCTTCGGGCCTTTCTTCGGGGGTGCCGTGCACTTTGCGATGCCCTTACGCATGTTCGTGATGAGATCAGCCAAGTACTTGTTCGCCGCGGTGAGAGCGACATCCTCTGCCTCGCCGCTCGGGAAACCTGCGCTGGTGACGCTGCCCTCCTTCTTGAGAATAGTGCCGTAGATATGCTCGCACGTATGCGGGCAAATCGGCGCGAGCAAGAGCGTTTGAACTTCAATGAATCGCTTAGTTAGATCTGCGTGCATCCCACCCTCTTCAGCGCTCATAAGACGGTACGCGTCTCTCGCCGACTGCAAGTCATAGAAACCACTCTTGAGCGCTTCGCGGAACATCATATTCTCGTAATGCTCTTGAGTCTGTGCGATGGCCGTGTTCATCGCGTTCGTGAAGACACGGTCGATAAATTTATTCGGCTCGGTCGTGCGCAGATTACCTGCTTCGATTTCAGCCATTTGCTCTTCGTACCACGTGATTTCCTTGGTCAAACGTAAAATGGCAGCGTTCGCGGTGTCGTCGACATAGTTCGCGTCTTCAACCGTGTCTCCCGCATCAGCCAATGTGAAACGCATCGCATCAGCACTGAATTCTTCGATGGCTTGCTTAAGCGTCTTAAAGTTACCAGTAGACTTACTCATCTTTTCGTTGTTCAGCAGCAAGTGGCCGTTCGTTCTGAACGAACGCGGCCACATCTTTTCGTCTTCCCAAATCGCGGTGTGATTGTAAATCGCAAAAGTCAGGTGATTTTGGATCAGATCCTTACCCGAAACGCGAAGATCGAACGGATACCAGAAGTTGAATTCGTTGATCATGCGATCTAACAAGTCACGCGGGAAGTCATCCTCAGAAGGCTTCGCGGTGCCCAAGAAGATAGCGTCCCAAACTTCATCCGTCAATTTGCTCGGATCCACTGACGGGCGGGCTTCACCGTACATGTCACCGCCTTGAAGCAAGTGAGCAACGGTGTAGTACGCCATATAAATGGTAGAGTCCGACAACGATTCAATCAAATATTGCTCATCCCACGGCATGCGCGTACCCAGGCCAAAGGATCGGCTGCAAGCCCACTGCCGTAACCAACCGAGAGTGTGCTCAAATGAGTGTCGAGCTTCGTCGTGGTAGCAGTTCATGTTCTCGAGGCACTTCTCGGCCTTTGCCTTCCAAGCCTCTTCGCCATACTCGAGGTACCACTGATCGGTGAGGGCAACGACACACTCGCCACCAGAGCGCGACATGACGGTGCGCTCAGGTTCGCTATACACCATACCCGTGTTGTCGTCGATCATCTCTTGTCTGATCAATGGCTTGGCTTCCTTCACAGGCTTACCCTTGTGATTGCCAAGAATCATAACGCCTTCCGTGAAACCCTTCAAGTACGTCCGATGCTTGGCTTCATCAAGCTTCACACGGTCATTTTGTGACTGAATCTTGAGTTCAGCGCAAACCATCGGCGCGCACGCGTCGCCGAATTCGGGAATGTGCACGCAAGGGACGACTTCAAAAGGCATTACCCATTCGTCTTTGACACCAAACTTTTCTCGCAACGCAGGCTTGGCCTTCAAATCACTGAGCGCCATGAAATCATCCGGAGAATCAGACGGAACGGAGGTAACAACGCCCGTGCCCTTGTTCATGAGAATTGTCATCATGGGCAAGCAGTAAATCTTCTCGAGCTCAGCTCGCGGAGATTTGACCGCGCAACCGATCAAGGATTGACCCTTGAACGTAAGCAGGCACTTGGGTTTACCTTCTTCCGCGAACTGTTCTTGGTAAGACAGGTTCAAAGCAGCGCGCTCACACATGACTACGACTTCACCGTTGGCGAGCTCGTACGCGCCATAGTCGCCGTCGGGCAAAATCCAGCAGTTTGTCTGACCGTACATCGTTTCCGGACGCAAAGTCGCGGCAGCCAAAAATACCTTCTTACCGGCCAAAGGTGCAAGATCACCAGTGAGGCATTCATCGTACACAGCCATCTTAATGAGCAAATATTCTTGCGGTCCGACGCCTTCACCCGAAGCTCTGTCGTGGTCGGCGCACGGCTGTCCATCGATCGGCGAGTACACGGCGAAACGCTTCGCCTTCACAATCTTACCAATCTTCTTAAGCGTATTGAACTGCCAGCGAACGAACGCATCGTAGAACGGATTCGCGTCGGTGGTGATGAACGAACGTCTCCAGTCGACTTGACATCCCATGGCGATGACGTCGCGCTTCGCCAGCGGCGGAAAATAATTCAACCAATGCATAGATTCCGCGAAGCTCGGAATTTCCTCATCTGGGATCCCACTCGCTTGCATGATCGCCCACTGCGTCGCCTGCGTCCCCTTCTTCGCCGTCGCCTTCGATTTCTTCGCCACAAACTTTGTCGGGTCCGCCGGCCCCGCGTTCGCCGCCTCCGCCTTCGCCTTTGCCTCCGCCTCCGCCTCCATCACGCTCGCGTCGGGAAACACGGGTGGATTCCCATACGCCGCAATCTCCTTCGCAATCTTATCCGCGCACGCCTTGATCGGCATCCCCGTGCAGTGAAACGCAAACGGAAACAGCGTCCGATCGCCCTTCAGCCTGTGATACGCGCTCGCAAACTCCAGCTTGCTCAGCGAGAACGCGTGTCCGAGATGCAGCAGCCCGTTCATGTACGGATACGGAAAGTTTCCAAAAAACTTATCCCTCCCTCCCTCGCCATCGCTCGCCTTCGGCGCGTCCACCTCGAACGTTTTCTCCCGCGCCCACTTCCCCTGCGCGCGACGCTGCAGCTCCAGCAACAGGTCGCGTCGCGCCGTGTTCTTTCCCGTCTCCGCCATCGCTCGCTCGCTCGCTCGCGCGCGCTCGTTCGTCCGCGTCCGCGTCGATTCGTCCGCGTCGCCGCGCGTCGCGTCGTGCGTCGTCGCGATCGTTCGTCGTCGTCGTCGTCGTCGTCGTCGCGGATAATCAATCGAATCCACCGTCGCGCGCCGCCGGGAAACACGGACCGTCGGACCGTCGCGACGGGTCGGGACTCGTCGCGACCCCCCAGACCGACGTTCGAGACGGGTTCGGAACGATGGGTCCATCGATGCGTCCATTGGCGCGATTGGATTGGCTCGAGCGCGGCGCACACGGCGACGCGCGCGATGCCGAGCGACGTCGAAAACCACGGACACGCGATATGGACCCCGTTCGGGAACGCGGCGAAGACGACGGGACGGACGCACGGCGTCGAGGCGGTGCTGCGACAAAACGTGGTGAATTCAGAGTACTATCGAAAGCTGTGCCGGAGCGCGACGGGGACGGTGGACGGCGAAGGGATGGACTTCATGTCGCTCGTGGACGAGATATACGAACTGGTCGATCACGTCGAGCCGTGGATGTCGGGAAACGCGCGAGGGGCGTCGACGGGGTTTTGCATACTGTTTCGGTTTTGCGAGAAGGAACTGAGCGATAAAGAGATTTGGCACCTGCTGAGGCACGGAGATTCGCCGTACATACGGGCGATCGGGTTTCTGTACGTGCGATACGTGAAGAATGGTCGGGAGCTGTTGAGGTGGTGCGAGGAATTTTTCGATGACGCGGAAAAGTTCTCGCCGTCGCCGGGCGGGAAGGAGGTGACGATGGGGACGTACGTGCGAGACTTGTTGCTCGAGCAACATTATTTCGAAACCATCTTTCCTAGGATTCCCGAGGTCGCCCGCCGAGAGATGGTGCAGCGAATAAAAGATTTAGGGTACTCCGACAGAGGATTAGGGTGCGGTGGTCAAGGGGGTACTCGAAGGAACGACTCGAGCAACGGGCGACCGCAGTCGGTGAAGCACTCGCTTTCGATGCAAGTGGGACGAAAGGCGCACGGTGGTGGCGGCGGCGGCGGCGATAGACCCCGGGATGATCGCGATCGTCACCGCGATCGTCGCGATGATAGAGACGGTAGGCCCAGGGGACGAGATGATGCTAGATATAGAGACCGCTCGCGCTCGCGCGACCGCGACAGGCGACGCTCTCGAAGCCGTGAGAGAGACTCGTACAAACCGTATAGACGTGACGACAAGTACGACAAGTACGACAAGTATGATCGCCGGTACTAGAATGAATTGTGAATCAAATTGCATAAAACAGTTGTCAACTGAGCCAAGGATGTTGAAGCGCTTCGCTCGCACTCAAACGGGCCTCCGGGTCGACGACTAGTAACTTTTCCAAAAAATCAATGAAGACATCGTCCTTAGCGCCGAGTCTCGTTTTCAAACACGTACGCTTTGGTCGTAAAATACTCATAGTCCCGCTCATTTCCTCGATTTCGTGCAGGAATCCTTGCTTAGTAAAGTACTTGTGACTCTGCGTACCTCTGGCGAGAAGTTTGGTGTCGAAGGGCCCTCTGATGCTCACCATGCGTGCCAGCAGCGAGGGCACGGAACTATTTCTAAACAACATACGTCCGCTATAAAGTTCGGCAAGAATGCATCCGAGCGACCAAACATCAATCTTTTGTGAATACTTGGCTCCGATGATGACTTCGGGCGCCCTGTATGCGCGCGACTGCGCGTAACTGGTCAGGGTATCCGTGGTGAAGCACGAGCTGCCAAAGTCGATGAGCTTCACGCTACAATCGGCGTAAGACTTCATCAGAATATTTTCGGGCTTCAAGTCACAGTGAATCAGATCCAGGCTGTGCAAGAAAGTGAGTGATTCGAGGACTTGCTTCGCGATGCAACGCACGCGCGAGAGAGTGAAATACGGTGTCTCGGCGGTCTCCGCGTTGTACTTTTGGAATTCATACAGATTCGCTCGCAAAAGTTCGCTGACGATGAACAAATGCTCCTTGAAATAGAAAAAATCGAACATTCGCAGCAGTCCGTGCGTGTCGTTCGGATCCTTGGCGTTTATCAATCGCAACAGCTTGATCTCGTCTAGTCCCTGGTCCACGTGGTCCTTGTTATTGCTCACGATCTTCAGGCACACGGGTGTGTTCGTCTGAAGATCGTGCGCTCGCACGGTTTTACTAAACGCCGCACGACCGATGCCTTCGATTATTTTGTACCTATTTGCCACCACATCGCCGTGTTTCACGATGAAATCTTTCGAGTCTTGGAAGCCAGTTTTTTTGCCTTGGTGAAACACCTTCAAGTGAAAAGCTTCAAACGCGTTGCTCGCCGCATCGCGCTCAGAATCGACCCAACCTTGTGGTATTGGAGTTTCTAGTCCATCATCTGCGTCTACCGCGGGAACGTCGCCAAACGTGAAACTTTCGCCGCGATCGAGCACTCGCGTCTTCTTCTCAGCGCTCGTCGTCTGCTCCGCGTTCGCCTTCATGTCTGGCGAAAACTGCACGTGTCCATCGACGCACTCGCCACCCGCTTCCTCCCCCCCACAGTCATCCACTACAAAAGTGTCCACCAAATGTCTCCTCACCTCGTGTCTGGGCACGTAATACCGATCGAATCCCTCATCCTCTTCATCGACGTATTCGCACGCCGTTTCCGCCTTTCTTCGCCAGTCTTCCAAGACCTCTTCGTACGACGACGCGTTCTCCAGCAAGTCGTACGGCAAGATCGCCGACACCGACCGCACGTGCGTGCGCGCCTTCTCTTCTGCTTCCTCTTTCGGCACCATCGCCGCCATGGCGCCTCCGTTTACGCTCACGCTCTGCAGCCGCCGCAACAGCGACGGTTGCCAACTGGCACTGCTTTCACCTTCGTCCTCGCTCTCATCCTCGCTCTCGTCCGCGTCACCCGCGAGACGCGCACTGACGCCCTTCGCCATCCTCTGCCCGCGTTCGTCGTCGTCGTCGGCTTCGTCGGCTTCGTCGTCGTCGCCGCCGCCGCCGCCCATTCTCTCGTTCAACTCCTTCGCGAGCGCGCGCTCGCTTCCTCGCAGCTCGTGCCTGCGCAGAAACTCCAGCGCGCGTCGAAGCTCGTCCGAGTCGCTCTCTAGCGTCACCGCGCGCGTCATCGCGTCGCGTCTCGTCGCACCGCCGCGTCGTCGTCTGCGGCCGCTCATCGTTCGTCGCGACGCGAGCGTCCCGCACACGCGGTCGCGACGGGCGTCGACACGACGCGATGACCACGGTGCGCCCGTTCGCGTGCGCGGACTTGTTCGCGTACAACGACGTCAACGTCGACGCGTTGACGGAGACGTACGGGCTGGCGTTTTACCTGCAGTACCTCGCGACGTGGCCCGAGTATTTCAGCGCCGCGACGTCGACGTTCGGTGACGTGTGCGGGTACGTCATGGGGAAGTGCGAGGGCGAGGGCGAGTTGTTTCACGGACACGTGTCCGCGGTGACGGTGGCGCCGGGATACCGAAGACAAGGGCTGGCGAAGACGCTGATGAGGGAGCTGGAGCTGGTGACGGAGACGGCGCACGACGCGTACTTTGTGGATTTGTTCGTCAGGGTGTCCAACGCGCTGGCGATAGGGATGTATGAAAAGTTTGGGTACACGGTGTACAGACGAGTGCTAGATTATTACAGCGGGGACGAGGACGCGTACGACATGCGAAAGGCGATGCGACGGGACGTCGCGAAGAAATCCGTCGTTCCTTCTAAGAAGGATTGGCATCCTTGGGAGCTCGAATGGACGTGAGGCGCGCGCCGTGAATGAAACAACTCGAGTGAATATTATAGACACGCACCAATAGCCGTGGTGCGATAGCGCGCGCGTTGAAAAAGTAATTCAT
>Ga0315315_10005947_pt1 | contig 11258 bp, 9 predicted proteins | sample M140m3416metaG_FD_203699 | JGI IMG/M metagenome (GOLD analysis project Ga0315315, IMG submission 203699) | Ammonia-oxidizing marine archaeal communities from Monterey Bay, California, United States - M1 40m 3416 | ecosystem: Environmental > Aquatic > Marine > Intertidal zone | place: USA... | reverse complement strand
GCATCGCCGTCTCCACCAGCTCCGCCTTCGTGTGACCTCTCAGTCGCTCGGCCAACGCCTCGCGCACGGCGCCGTCCGCGGCGGCGATGAGCTCGGGGTTGGGATCGAAATCGTGCGGATCCTCCGGCGGGGTCACCGGCCGTTTCTCCGGCCGTTTCGTCTCATCACCCTGACCCGCCGCGGCGATCGCCACCTTGGCCTTGGCCGCGTCGTGGCCGCGTTTTCTGAAAAATTCATCGTACTCGTCCGGCTCCTCCGTCTGTTCCTCTTTACGCATTTGGTTCTCCAGAAACACCACTCCTTTCACCGCACGCATCACCTTGGACGTACCTGCTGACGCGTCCATCGCGTCCTTGCTCTCCGCGGGCAGTTTGACCCCCAACGTCCGGTTCAACAGCGCCTGCATCGGCGTCATCACGGCGTCGTCAAAGTCGTGGCTCACCGTCTGCTTGGATCCAGCCTTGGCTTCGTTCGGGAGCTTCGGTTTGGGCGGCGCGCGCGACGACACGAGCGCCGTGGCCGTCGCCGGGCGGCGGCGAACGGTGGACGTATCCCCCGTGGTCTTCTTCGAAGATGAATGCATCGCCGCCGACGACGACGCCGGCCGAACGGTTTTGGTTTTGGTTATGGCATTGGTTTTGGCAATCGCGTTTGTTTTTTTGGCGACGAGGTCGGCGACTTCGTCCCGGTTCTCATCGTCCGACGACGACGACGAATCGTCCGAGTCCTTCGCGGGCATCGGCGGCGGCGACGGCGGTTTCGGTTTCGACGCCGGGGTCTTCGCCTTCTTTTTATGCTCCGGCGTCTTCGCGTCCTTCGTCGGCGCCGGGCCAAAGCCGAAATCCATCAGAGGATTAGCGCCCTTGGGCACCGTCATCTTTCCAACCTCAACCTTCTCCTCGTTCGGCGCTGGATCCCCGCTCGGTTTGGACGCGATGACCGGCGCCGTCTTGACCGCGCGGTCGATACGCGCGCGCATCGCCCGCGGGTTAGTACCCGGCCGGAGCTTCCACCGCGACACTAACAACGTGGGCGGCCGTTCACCAACAGATTCGTTCAACTGTAAAAACAAAACACGCCGTCAGTCGAATTGCCCGTACAAAGATTGAAAAGCAAGAAACTCACCCGCACGGGCTCAAAGTCGCTCTCGCCCCGGGCTAAATCGCACTCAAACTTGGCGGGTGCGTCGACGCTCGCGGCGTCCCCGGCTTCGTTGAGGGCGGCGGGGGAGGTATCCACCCACCCGAGGAGTAAGTCGTGGCCCGTTCGCATGCGCGCGACGCACTCTATCCTCCAGCCGACGTCCCCGTCGGGGAGCAAATCACCTGTAAGTGTTAAACAAAACACGACGTCATTCACATTGCCAACACGAGAATACAGTAATAGACTCACCAGCCGCGAACCCGCCCTCGTCGTCCTCGTCGGTGCCGCCGCCGGACTTGACGCACGCGACGGGCACGTGCAGCGTGGGCACCCGCGCGATGTACCGCGCGCCGACCCCGACGCCCCCGTTGGCGTGCCCGGGCGCGAGCGTCGTTGGGGTTGGAATGTCGGCGCAGGTGACCAGGCTGCCGTACACGGGCTGGTACCCGTCGCCCACCCACCGGTTTATTCGTAGAAATACGAGCTCCAAGTCGCGAGCACTCGGGTGCGCGATGGGCTCGAACTGCACGGCGATGTCCGCCACGTACCGCCCGGCGTCCGTGGGGGTCGGTCGTGGCCAGTGTACGGGTGTCGCGGCGAGTACTTCGATCGCGGCGCCGTCGAACGCGTCGTTGTCGGGGTTTTTGGGCCGGATCGAGTTTGAACCTGAAAAAAAAAACGACGTCAATCTATTTGCTCATACGAAAATTAAAAAGAAACTGACCCGGGATCGGCGGGTTCGCCACCGGGTCCCTTTGACCGCTCTTCACCAGCGCGTACTGCGCCCGCGCGTTACCCACGGGCGCGCGCACCGCCCCGTCGTCCCTCACCGGCGACTTTCGTTTCACCGCTTTGAGTTCAGATCGTTTGGGAAAGTCCGGGTCGTTCGCGACGTCGAGGGTTGACTTTTGATTGTCTTTTGATTGTTTCGCGAAGTCTTCCGCCGCGTCTCGTTGGGACTCGAACACGGCTCGCACGAGCTCGTGGCACCTCAGCTTGGCCTCGCCGAGGTACTCGAACTCGTCCAGGCGTTCCGGGGTGAGCTTGGGACGCGTCCCTGGGGGTAGGTTCTCGTCCGCGGCGAGGTGAGCGTCGTCGGCTTCGTCGTCTTCCGGGATGCGATACACCGCGACGACGGCTTTTTTGTTTTCCAGCGATCGTTGTCCCCCGATGAGTTTGTCGATGACGACCGGGACGGCGAAGCGGACGCAATGCGCGTTGCACGCGGCGCGCGATGGTTCGGTGGAACCCGCGACGCGCCACGCGCGGTGGCGTTCGGGCGCGCGCTTCCACGCGGCGGGCATCTTGTACGGTAACGTCGGGGGCGGCACCTCGACGAGCAGGGCGCACACGAGCAACGGCGCGCGTGTGGTGAACGCGGGGTGGAGGTTGTACACGTTGACGCAGAGCTCGAGGGTGGTGGGTTGTGCGGGTGCGAACGCGTTGGCGCGAGCGTTGCGGAGGTCGAGCTCGTGCGGTGGCGCCAGGCTGGTGGGCGCGTCGGCGCCATCGCGAGGGATGAGGTCGTCGTCTCGATGATGTCCGTGGTGACGGGTGCCGACGTGCGAGGCGGACGGCGGGCGTTCGCGCGCGGCGAGCGGCGACGCCGCGGTCTTGAGCGCGTCACGCCAGGACATCGCGAGGGAGGACACGGTCGAGCGTGGATACGCCGCCTTCGCCCCGCGGCCCTCACCACGCGCCCGCGCGCTCTCGCGTGTGAGCGCCCCTCTCGGAAGAGCCGTTAAAGTGCAACGGCCGGCCAGCACTGACCTGCTGACCTGCTGACTTGATCGAACTGGGCCGTCACGTGTGACTCATCACGCGGTGCCCTCATCACATCGAGACGTCGCCCGACCCCTTTCGAACGGAGCCGACGACCCAAAATGTGCTACAGGACCGAATGCGGCAAGTGCGGCAAGCCCACCTGGGTGCGTGACACCCGCCGTGCCGTCGCCCACCACGTCTCCACCGCGCGCCGCGCCGTCCCTTCGGTGCCCGCCCGAACCACGTTTTTCACACCACGTTTCTCTGCACACACGCGTGACTCACTCACCGCCTTCTCACGCACGGAACCGACGCACAGGCTGGCTGAGGCATGCACGTCGAGCAGGCGCTCCGCGGCGTTCCCAAGGAGGATCGCTGCGCCTGCCCGCGAGGTTCGTCGTCTTCCTGCACGATCAATTAACACGCGAAGGTGCGCGACAAGGCGCGCCCTCCACAGCCCTTCGCATCGGGACTCACACAAAACACGTTTTTCCACATTTCCTCCAGGCTAACCACACGAGCGCACCGTCATCGGTAGCGCGCGTCGGTGCACATCACGCACCGAACACCAGGCGCCTCGACTTTTAGGCGGAAGATGTCGCGACAGTGAAGCCCGCCCCCAAAACCCGCCATCGAGCGGCGGGGGGCACGGCCGATGACGCAGCGACGACAACGCCTCCAAACTCGAGAGCCGAAACAGCTGTAAAAAGAATTTAGTCCCTAAAACTTTTATTTCAACACGAGTTAGCCGTGGTAGCTAGAGCGACTTACTCTCACCCCAAGACACTCGCGGCGTCTCGCGCGTTCCTCTCGCTCAGCGCCGCGGCATCGTCCAACGCCCTGGACATCGGATCCCGCCGTTGACGCCGCGACGCGTCCCACGGCGCAGCCGCCGTCTGCCGAGTCAAAATCTCCTCGCTCATCCTGTACGAGTAAAAAAACACGACGTCAAACGAATTGCCCACACGGAAACAATAAAAGTAAACTCACATTCGGTAATCCACCCGCGTGATGCATCGCGCGGTTCGACCCGGCTCCGGCAGCGGCAACGCCTCGTTCCCGTCGGGCAGCACGTACTCCGGGTGTGCCTTTCGCACGTCGATCACCGCCTTGAGCGCCTCGCGCCTGGCACCCTCCAAGTCAGTCACGATTCGCTTTGGATAATCGCGACCCAGCGCGACGCCCGCGGCGGCGAGACACGTCGCCGGCGCCTCCTGACGAGCGTACACGATTGGTCAGTAATTGGTTGGTGATTGGCTATTTGAGTAACTACGGAAGGGTGACTCTCGAGGGACACTACTCACCCACGGGCAGTGCACGAACTCTATGGGTAATTTCATCAACTCTGGGCACCATCGTCGGACGTATTCACCCGTCGGATCCTGTAAACAAAACACGACGTCAGTACAATTGCCCATACGAAACAATAAATAAACTCACCGCGGACTTGGCGGCGAACACCGGGTGCATGACGAAGTTCCACTGGTCCATCCCGCTGTGTCCGCCGTTCTGCCACATGAACCCCTGATATGGTGGACGCGGGAGATGGATGATTGGTCAGTGATTGGGTGGTGATTGGGTGGTAATTGGGTATTTGGATACGGAAAGGAGACTGTTTGTACGTACCTGGATGGCGACGTCGGCGTCGACTAAAGTGTCGTGAAACCACAGCTGGCCGTGTCGCCAGTCGACGTTGAGGTACTCGATCAGGAACCCGGCGACGACGTGCCGCGTGTAGTTGGGCATGTACCCTGTGACCCACAGCTCGCGCATCGCGGCGTCGACGAGCGGGTAGCCAGTCTTACCGAACTGCCAAGCTCGGAGAGAGGCGTCGTTCGAAACGACAGTTTTTCGTGATCGGTCCCACCGCACCGAACGCACCGCCACCGCCTTTGGAACCGAATCGCCGCGACCGTTCGGATCCCACGGCAACGCCCACCACTGCGTCGCGTACTGCGGCCTCAACGGCTCGTCGCAGAGGTGCGGGAACCGCCACAGGGACCAATACGCGAGATCCCGCCAAGCCAGGCGCCGCAGAAAAACAGCCGCGGATCTCGCTCGAGCGCGCCGACTTCCCGCCTGAATTTCCTTCGCCGCGTGGTACACCGTTCGTGGAGAGAGCTCGCCGTGCCGCATGTACGGGGAGATTCGCGCGGTGGTTCTTAGGTCCGCGCGGAACCTGTCAGTGATTGGTCAGTGATTGAGTGGTAATTGGGTGGTAATTGGGTATTTGGATACGGAAGGGAGACTGTTTGTACTTAGACACGTACCTGTCGGTGCTCGCCTTCGGCCCCGATCCGTCGTCGTTATTACCGACGCCGCCGCCGTGCTCCGCGTACGTCCTCTTGGTCTTGGCGTCGAACCTCTCCAAACCGTCGGACAGAAACTCCCTCAGCGCCGCGTCGGCGCCGTCCTCGCCAAACACCCTGTAAACAAAACACAAAACACGACGTCAGTCCAATTGCGCATACGAGAATGAAAAAAAACTCACCACGCGACGCGGATTCCCGCCGACCAATCGATGACTTTGCCCGCGCGGCGATCCACCGGCATGCGCGCCAAACCCAGGGCATCGATACCGACGGACCGCGGCCGATACTCCGCCGGAAGCCGTAGACGCATCGTGGGCGGCGGCGCCAACGGTCGCGGCGGCTCTCCCAGTCGAACGCACCCTCGCAAAAAAAAACGAACACTTCCGTACCCCGAGTTCCAGCACGCCTCGTCCGTCCTGTCGGGCGCCGCGTCCCACGGCTCGTACAGCGTCCCCGCGTTGAACGAGCGGTAACCAATCCCGATGGCGTTGAGCTTTGCCTCGCAGCTTTTGTCGCGTGCAAGCTTCCACGGCTCGTACACCCGGTTACAATACACGTCTTTCGCTCCGCATTCGCGGGCAATCGCGGCGAGCTCGTCGAACGAAGACCCGCGCGCGTGCCTCGCGTCACGCACGCACATCCCCCCGCCGTACCTCGAGTTGATCGCGGCATTCAGCGATTGAAGCGCGTGGTGCGCCCAGTACCGGGACGCGCCGCCCATGGGCCACGCCCCGTCCTCGCTAGGGCACCACACGAAACAAGGGACGACGGGCCGCCCGGTTCTCGCCGCCGCGTGAAGCGCGGGGTTGTCGCGCACGCGCAGGTCCTGCCTGAACCAAACGACGATCGGTGCGTCGCCATCGTTGTCATCGGCGGTCGATGGCGCGTCACTGCTGGACCGGGAGTCGCCGTATGCGCGGTAGTCCGCGGGGCCAAAGCCGCCGTCGACGTCGCCGGCGTTTTCAACTTCCCTTTTTTTCCGCCGAGCCCGGGCTCCCCGCGACTCCTTGCGTTTACTGTTCGACTCCTCCACTCCGTTGTGTCCATCGTCGCCATCGATACGTCGCTCAGCACCGCCGTCCTTGTTTGGGTTTGGCGTCGTCTCTCGTCGTTTGTGGGCACCGTGTTTAGGCACTGTGACGTATTCGGTGAAGCCGGTGATGTGCGCCCGGCACATGGGGCACGTGGTCGCGACGGCGTCGGCGCCGTTCTTGGCTACGGCGTAGAAGGACGCGTTGGTCTGCCGCCACAGCTCGAGGCACCCTGCGCACAGCGAGTGTCCGCACGGGACGCACGAGACACTCACCTTGGCGTCGAGGCAGACGGGGCAGCAGTCCTCGTCGTCGTCGTCTTCGAGGGTGAACAGTTCGCGCATCACGTCGTTTGCTTCGGAGTCTTCGCCTTCGAGAGAGCGTTCGGACGACGCGAAGGATGAGTTGGACTCGACGCGATGGATGGGCGCGAGCGGGCGGAGGCTCGCGACTCGGTCCAGCCTGTGCGCCATCGCGTCCGCTTCCGCCGTCCGCGCGTCCGCTTCCTCCGCCGCGGCAGCCTCGGCGGCGTCGCGAATCCGTCTCTCGTGATGCGCTCGCAGCTCTGTTTTTTTCGCCTCGTCCGGGAGCTTACCCACGAGCGCGAGCAAGGATGTGGCGTCGCCCTCGAGGATGCTCAGGGCGAGGTCGTAGTACGCGCTCACCGGCGTCGTGCCCCGCTGGAACTCCACGCTGACCGACTGCACGATAGGGAAAAGGTGACGGGTTGGTGAGGGGCTTCGCGCTTTTTCGTCGGAGATGCGATGCGATAGATTTATATCCGGTAAGATGGAGGTGACCGCGGGAGGCGGCTAGTGCGCACCTGTAGGAGCCTGTACCGCTCCTCACCCAGCCGGGCCTTCAGCTGGCCCGTCACCCCCATGCCGCCGGGGTACACCACCGCCCTACCACACACGTGCGCTACGCTAAGTAACAGGCGAGACGTCTCTACGTCGGTATTGACAAAAAAGTAAAAGTGTCGAGTGACGTGGCGAGCGGAATCATCCGCTCGTCAGATCCAACACCAAACCTCGACGGCGACGCAGCGCTTGGTACTTGGCCAACTTCAGATGGTGGTATGAACATGGTCGTATGAACAATTCCAACTACACACATCGTCCGAATCGACGAACAGTGTAGTTGGAGCGTGCATACCACCATCTGAAGTTGGCTGAAGTCGTGACTACCAAGCGCTGCGTCGCCGCCCAACGTCCCGCGTCAAAATAAAACCAGCCCGCCGACGGCGACACAGCGCTTGGAAGAAAGCCAACTTCAGATGGTGGGAATCCGGACGAATTTTACACCAACTACAGTTCGGCCAGCAGCCGCAAACTTGTAGTTGAAGTATGTATCCCACCATCTGAAGTTGCAACCATCAACATCCAAGCGCTCGTCGCCGTTTGTATTCCGCATGTCACGTCGAGTCACGTCGCCGCCGCAAACACCCAACGTTCACCCCGTCCACACCACCCCGTTCGACAGTCCCTCACTCCGGCTGCGGGAAGGCATGGATCGTGTCGCTGAACGCCGCCCACGCCAGCTCCTCCTGCGATATCCACGGCTTTCCCTCGCGATCGCACCGTCGTCGATCCGCGAGCAGCTGATCCTCCACAGCGTTGGCACACGATTTTGCGCACGCGACGATGTTATCTTTGAACATCTCGAGGTTATCGGTTTTAATCCCCAGCGGCTTGTCCATGCCGGTGGTGCCGTCGAGGAAGACGCTCCACCGTTTCTTGACGTGATCGTACGCGTCGCGGTATCCGAGCTTGCCGTTGAGGGTGGGTTTGCCGACGAGTCCTTTGATGCGTACCCTGGGGCGCAGTAGGTGCGGGGGCGGGAAGACTCCTTGCGTGAGGCCACTCGGTCGGAGGAGTTGGTGCGTCTGGAAGGCGCTGACGGACATCTGACTCCGCGCCCACTCGTCCCCGGCGTGACCGTCGTCGTTGTACGCGGCGACGATCTCGTGCATGAGGTCGTAGAGCGCGCGCATGTCGGGCGCGCCGAAGGAGCCGAGGTCGCGTCGCACCACGGTGATGGGACCCACCGAAGGAATATCGTGTATGTCCGCGAACTTCTTCTGGTGGCCGTGCATGTACTGCGGCGGGGGTAGGCCCGTGAACGGCTGCGCCATGAGGTACCCCGCGAACAAGTTCTCGCACTCGCCCGGGTTATCGCGCCTCACCGCGAGCCTCACGCCGCACAGCTCCGGGACGGTCGGGATATCCTGCTTATCGCAGTTCTTCACGATATCCTCAGCCTCCGCCGCCGGTATCGCCCACGAGCGGACGTACGTCGGGGCGACGTGCGTGACCAGGACGAGCGCGCCGTCGCTGTCCCTGGCCTTGATGGACTCCGGGTCGTCCCGGATCGTCGAGAGCTCGCCAGTCTTTGCGTCGTACGCATCGTCACGACCCATCGCGAAGTGAGGTGCGTCGTCGGGCGGTCCCAGAAGTACAAACGAAGCGACGCGAGAGTTCCACGAAAATATTCATCGATGCGTGCGTTTTTTATCAAATGTCTCAGCTGTCGCTATCTCTCTCCGGGCTACTACTCGAGCGAGCCCTTGGCGCGGGACTGCTTGGGCCGCCCCGGCTTACGCTTCGCCGGCGTCACCTTCACGCTATCCTCCAGCGTCCCGCTCGGTTTCAGAATCGGCTCGTCGTCCTCGTCGCGGTCAACCTCGAAATCCACCTCGTCGTCCTTGGCGCTACCCCCCGGCGAAGTCATCGTCTGCGGGGGCGGCGTCTTCTTGGGCTGAAGACTCGGCCTGAACCCCTTCGGCCGACCCCTCGGTCGCTTCACCGGATTCCCGTCCGCGTCGGTCACCTGGGCGGGCGGGGTGCCGGACGATGGAACCGCCGGCGGCGCGTCGGGCGCCAACGGATCGGTGAACCCTAAACCCTGGTTCACGTTATTCGCGACTGGGCTGGAAAGATAACCCGGTCCCGCCGCGGCCGTCTTGCCCTTGGGGCGGCCCGGCCCGCGCTTCACGGGTACCGAACCGTCGCTTCGCGGTTCAGCCCCGGATGGATCCGTCCGTTCACCACCCGGGGTTTTGTTCTTGGTACTCCCCTTGGGCCGGCCGCGGCCGCGCTTCTCGGGCTGAGTAGTCGCGGCGGTTGGATTTTGGGATCGGATCGCGACCGGGGACTCCCGCGGTACCATCGCCGCGATGGGCGTGTCGTCGTCGCTGCTGTCCAACGATGTTCCACCGCGCGCCTCACCCACCGTCACAACCCCCGCGGTCAACTGAAGCACGCGGTCGACAGCCGCGGCCGCGGCCGGCGGCTCGCGGCCGGCGGCTTCCCCGGGCGACGATGGCTTGATTCGCTTGTTGTCGGTGGAGGTTTTGTTCTTGGACCCCTTCGGCCTGCCCCGCCCGCGCTTGACCCCCGAGCCCACGTCGCCACCCGCCCCGGGCGTCGCCTTCGTACCCGCGGGTTCCACCGCGGGTTCCACCGTGGGTGCCGGCGCTGGCTCGACGGCGACGGGCGCCGTGGGCGCGGATCCATCCGCGCTCTCCTTCGCGCCAGGAGCGCCGGCGGCTTCCTTGGACCGCGAACCCTTTGAACCCTTAGCCTTCCCTTTCGAACCCTTGAAAGGTCCCGCGGTTTCACCCGACCCCCGTCCCTCCCCCGCGCGCTCCCCAGTGCCCTTGGACACTCCGTGAACACCACCCGCGGGTCTCGCTCCGTCGATGTACGGCGCCGCGCGCCCTTTCACCGTCGTATCCTCCGGGTTACCGGGGTTGCGGTAATCCTTACCCCAAACCTCGCGCGTCTTTCCGGCGTCGTCTGCGAAGACCACGCTCTGCAACGCGCCGTCGTACACCATCCGCCCGGGGTCGCAGTAGCTCGGCAGGACCACCACGGGTGACCCGTCCGCGCCGCACTTCTGCAACGCGAGCACTGGTGAGAAGAGCACGCCGCGGCACTTGACCCCGTCCACGACGCAGTCCAGAAAGTATCCAGCCTCGAACCCGCCGGTGATTTTGCCATCTTCAAACTTTTGGCCGAGTAAGGCGCGGTCGGCGCCGAAGCCCGGCGGTCCTCCCATCGCAGACGCGAACGGCGGCTGGGCATCGGGGCCGACCCCCGCGCCGGGCTGCTCCTCGACGTTATTCAACCCGAGGGGCTTGCGGGTGTAGTCCACGTCCATGATCGCGGCGGCCAAGCCAGCGTCGGGGTCGGCGTTGCCATTGGCGTTTTCATCGTCGCCGTCAAACTTCAAAACTCGCGTGGTGGTGTGCGGGGTTTTCCCGGCGGCGTGCGCCGCCGCGCGCGCCGCCTCTTCCGTGCCCGGGTCCGCGGTGCTCCCGTTGAGCTTGTGCGTGACGTCGAGGGTTATGTCGGCTTCGCCGCCTGATTTTTCCACGGCGGCTTGCTCGAAAAAGTGGAGCTTTGGTTCCGGGTCCATGGCTTCCCACGCCGCCTGCACGGCGTCGTCGGACTCATCCTTGGACATCATGCGTCGCCACGCGCAGAAGAGGTCGAACGCGGCGGTCTCGAGCTCCGGGTCCTCCTGAGCCTCGACGACCTTCTCCGCCGGGGTCTTGGACGGGGCGACGGGCGCGGGCGCTACGGCCGGGGTGTCCTTGATGACCTCCAGCCCCGCCGACGCCCACGCGTCGCCCGCCTCCTGGAACCGGCCCTTCAGCGACGGCGGCGTGGGGCCGACGGACAGCGTGGAGCGCCGATGGTTCTTCCCCTCGCTCCCGCGGCTGTCGTTCACGCGCGTCGACGGAACGTCGATTTCCATCGACAATATATTTCCCTCGGCGGCGACGTCCATCTCGGGCTCGACGCCCGGGCGCACCACCCGGAAGTCGTCCTCGTCCTCGTCTTCGTCCTCGTCCTCTTCGTCGATGTCCGCGGCGGCAGCCTCCGCCTCGGCCAACGCGGCCTCCTCCTTGAGCCGCGCGGCGCGTTCCGCGGCGGCGGCGGCGGCGGCCTCGGCCTCCTCCGCCTCTCGAAGAGCCCTCGCGTTTTCTTCCCCGTCCCCCCTG
>Ga0315315_10005946_pt1 | contig 11259 bp, 7 predicted proteins | sample M140m3416metaG_FD_203699 | JGI IMG/M metagenome (GOLD analysis project Ga0315315, IMG submission 203699) | Ammonia-oxidizing marine archaeal communities from Monterey Bay, California, United States - M1 40m 3416 | ecosystem: Environmental > Aquatic > Marine > Intertidal zone | place: USA... | reverse complement strand
TGGGTTAATATTTTAAATAACGAAAAGGGTAGCCAAATTAATGGTTACCCTTTTTTTTATTAACAATATAATCTGTATATAATATTACACAGCACATACTAATTAATACTGATGTATATAGTAAAAAATTCATTATATTTAATTTTTTATACCTACTACTTTATCTAAAACACCTAAAATGTCATGCGTCCCCAACCGCAGCCGGAATGATAAGTCGGCAGTCCATTGATATTTAGTTTGGCCGCCTACTCTTAACACTACTATAGGTAATGGTTTTCCCGCAAAACTTTTTTTAAAAACCGGGCCTTGTTCTTCTAACAAAGCATATTTTACTTTAATAACATACCCTTTGTAATCTTTAGGCATTTTATCAAGAAGCACGTTATGATGCTGATTCCATTTAGCGTTGATTTGTAATACCTCTACAGGGGGGTTTTGCCCTAACCCTATATAAGCTATTAAAATTAAAACCAAAGTTAATATATATTTCATTACATTATTTTTTTATTATTTCATATAATTTTTCATCTATTTTGTCAAGTTTCTGTGAATTTTCTTGAACTTTCTCTTCGGTATTCATTATTGATTCCCGAATTAATTCATCTTTTAAGTCATACTCTGTTCTCGAAACCGGAGGTTCGGGTAAAAGTTTAGCTTCTTCAATATCAGCTTGTAGCGCAAACCACATGCCAACTAGACCAGCTATTCCTACACTAACTGCAACAAGTGTTTTAACACTTATTTGAAATTTAGTATCTTCGCTTAATTCTGCCATTTATGCATATCCTTTTTTATCATCCGTATAAGGGGGAAATAAATACTTATTTAACTGACTATTATCATTTGGAGGAGCAACTTTTTGGTATATATTTTTAGTACTTGCCACTAATGCATCTTCCCGACTTTCTCTTTGCTCGGTTAAAGCTTGATTAATAGCAGTAGAACCCAAGGGGTTTTTCCTATCTGATTTTTCTGTATTTTTAAAATAACTTTCTTTTTTACTCATATTATGCATTTATAATGTTAATCATGTTTGTGTGCAAATTTTTCCCATGGCAATGAATGATCCCCTTCTTGTTTCCATTTACCTCCGTGAGCAATTCTACCATTTTTTCGTTCGAATTTCTTTTTTCCGTAGTAAATAAAATTATCATCATAATCTAGTTTACCGCTTTTTATTTCTTTTTGATGAAGTTTCTCATGCCTTACAACTTCCGCTCTTTTTTTAGGAGATAACCCAGGAGCAACTTCAATTGTTCCATCTCTATTAGCCCTACCTAAAACGCCGTGTTGTAAAGCTTTAACTGGACTTTTCTTTTTAGTTCCTTTATCAATATTCTTTTGTAAAGTTTTAAACTTCTTTTCTTCCGCTTTTTCTTTTTTAACTTTAGCTCTTTCCTCATCTACTTTTCTAGCTTGAATTCCTAATTCCCATTCACCATAACCCATGAATAAAGCTATCTGTTGCCATAACTTAGTTTCTTCTTCAGTCATGGTTTTAAGATTATTAATCTTTTTAATAGCTCTATCTAAAGGTATATTAGCAAAAGCAGATAAAGTTTGTGCTGCTGCCATTAATGCAGGATTATCTACTGCAACACCTCTTTCTTGAATCTTTTTTAATTCTTGCTTATAAGTAAAAGTTCTACCCGCAGATTGTAATTTTCTAAATTTAGAATCTATTACAGGCGAAAAACTAAATAATTTATCAGCTACTCTTTCATAGTCTGGTCTAGATTTCTCAGATTGTCTTTTAGCTTCTAACGCTAAATTTTTAAGCATTGCAATAAAAGCTCCACCCACTCCAGATCCTCTTAAAATTGTATCTGCTGAACTGTTAATTAATTTCAAAATACTACCTTCTTTTCTATCTTGTTTAAATTGGGCTTCTTTTTCACCGATTTCCTCATCATCATCAAATAACATACCAAATAAAGCTTGTTGAAGACCTGTAAATATAATATTTTGAACAGCCCCATAATACATAGTTTTAGAAACATTAGTTTTCCAATCCCCTCGTCCATTTCGGAGATCCTGGATAGCTCTTTTTGTTAATCTAGTATATTGAATAGGTGTATTAGCAAAAGCTAATATAACACGCCCCAATGGACTTGCTTGTTGCATACTAATTCTTGAAGGGTCAGCAGATTGTTGAGATTCTGTAGTGTTGTTTCTAAAATCTAAAAATGCCTTTTCTTCAGCTTCGTTTTGATTTAATCCGTCTTTTTTGTATTTATTTAATCTATTTCTATAAAAACTAGCACCTCCTATTGAAATAGCAAAGCTATCTGCCATTTGAGTAGGTAAAAATCCTTTTTTAAGTAACCAAGATGCAGCTGCCCTGGCTTTATTAGGCGAAGTAGCTGCTGATTGAGCAATTTCATCTGCATTTACATCTGTTTTTAAACCTGATCTTCTTTGTTTTAGAAAGTCAGAATTAAACAAATATGTAAAATCATTCCAAAATTGTTTTTGATTAGCAAAAGCTTTAGCTGCTTGTGCTGGATTATTATCTGTCCAATTTAAATAATTTATCGATGATATAGTTTGCAGTAAAGCCGATCGTTGATTTAAGAACATAACTGTCCCTACAGAATCATTTAACCAGTTAAGCCAAGTATTAGTAATTCTATTAGTGCCAGCGGGTCTGTTCCTCCCGGTTTTCATTCTATATAATACATCTTCTAAAGCTTCTACATAGTTATTACCAAATGCAGCTCTTAATTTATTTTTATTAGTTTTATTATAAACAGCGTCTACCGCTTCTTGCCAAGGCTGAAGAAATTCTGAACGAGCAACAGTGTTCACATGATTAACTAAGTCTGTAGTAATAGTCCCTACTAACCAATTATTATTAGGTGCTGGATAACCCGCGGGATTTAACATTTGTATTTCATTAGCAAACTTTTTTAGTTCAGGTTTGCTATTTACATATTTAGTTATCTCACTTATATCCTTTTTTGCTAAATTATCTGGGCTAATATCTTGTTTACCCCATAAGTAAACGCGGATAGCATCTTCATTATTAAAACCTCTAACCGCTTCTTTTTTAAGATTAGCCGGAGTATTTTTAATCTTCTTTTTAATTTCATTCCACGCCGTTATAGAGCCTTGTTTAGCAACTTCAAATTCTTGAATACCATTATTATAAGGATCCATAATATTGTCCTTATACCATTGTAAATCTTTATCTCCTTGTTTGCCTTTACCTAAAGTAGGATAAACTAATCCTAAATAATCTTCAGCTGAATAAGGTACAAAAGCTTGAAAACCTTTCTTTTCACCTAATTTAATAGCTCTTGCCTCTGAATACTGGGCTTCAGCCTTAATACCTTTGCTTTTTTCTAGCATTGTATTAAACGACTGATCAAGATCTGATTTACTTGCAGCTACAACTTTATTTGTAGGATATAAATCTGCTAAAGTATTTCCATCACCAGTTCCAATAGTAGATAAATCAACAGCAACTAAAGGATTCACATAACGATTTGTCCAGCTATCAGTATAAACATTCCAAGTTTCACCAGGCATAGCCATGTTATCTTTAAAATGTTTTCCTGGGTCATCATTTTTATTTAATCCAATTACTTTATAATTTTTTTGTATTCCATCATGAACTATATTAAACGGCACACCTGCCATAGCGCTTTCTATAAAAAAAGTAGCAGCATTATTAGCTTGCATAGCGTGTTCCCATGTAATACCAGGTTTAGTATTAAAACTCATACCAATTATTTCTGCGCCATGTCTAAACCAAGAATAAGCCTCTCCATAAGAATCATTATTTAAAAGCCATGCAGCAGCAGGAATCAAATCAGGATTATTAGTTATTGCATCATATAATGCCTGAGAATTTTGCTTCCACATATCTAAGTTAGTTAAATTAATTTTTTCTAACTTCCCGTTTTTTCTTAAATTATCAAATTCTTTAAAATTTTTAGCTATACCTTTAAATGTAAACTTTGTTGGATTATAATTTTCCGCAGGACTTCCTTTAATAAATTTAGGTAAATTAGCTTTACTTAATCTTCCTATGGATTCTGCGCGCTTTTTATTAAAATAGTTATTTAATTCATTATAAATAGGTTGCACATCAGGATTAGTAGCCCTAAAAGTAGAAGACCCCATACTTCCAAAAAGCTTTTTAGGAGATGGTCTATATATAGTCCCTATTTTTAAAATTCCATTTTTTGATCTTGAAGCATTCCCAATTAAAGGTAATTGAGAAAGTAGACTTTCAAATTCTGGTATAAATTTATCAATATATTTTTTAGAAGCTTTAATATCAACGACGCCTTTGTCATTGTATACTGCCATTGCCCCTGCTTTAATAAATTTTTTCCCTAACAAACTTTCAAGCGCCCCTTGGCCTGTATGCTTTAATATTTGAGGGGCATTTTCATTATTTTTAAAATATTCTTGAATCTGAGGATCTATATCGCTTTTACTTGCAATACCAAAATTCTTTATAAATTCTTGTTTAGCTTTTTTGTTATTTTCCCAAAAATCTATTTTAGCGTCTTCAGAAATATTTCTAATAATAGCATTGAATAAAGCTTTATTTTTTCTATCACTTCTAGTATTACTTCTAATAGAAGGATCATTAAAATAATTTAATACATCTTCTTGAGTAAAGCCATTATCTTTATAATTTTGTAATAATTCTTTAGTTGGTAAAGATTTAGGATTATTTAATTTATTTAAATTAATATTATCTAAATATGAATTAAATACATCTTCCCAGTTCTTTTTAATATATTTATCAAAATTATTTTGATTTTTTGATAATTTTAAAACCGCTTCTTTAATTTCAGGGCCAGCTTTTAGCTTAATCGTGCTATCTAAAGCATTATTAATAGTCTTAATACCTGCATTAGTAAAAGCTTTGCCAGGCTTTAGTTCAGTAGATAGTTCATTAGCCGCTTTTTGAAGCCCTACTTCAATATAGTTTCCTATTTTATCTTTAGTATCTTTAGTTAAAGGTAAACTTTTTAATAATGGCTTTTTTATAATAGCATCTGCGCCCTTATCTTCAACTGCTATAGTCTTAGCCTGAGTAACATCTTGTTTAATACCTAACCCACCTTTTTCAGGGATACTTTCAACACCTAATTGTTTAGCAAGCCTATTAGCCCTTTGGTTAAGAGTGGTGCTTACGTATTTATCAAGACTGCCCCTAGAAGGATCATATTTACTCATTATTTCTGCAGCCGAAGAAATTAGCTCTTGTTTATATTTAGCTCTAGCTACATCACGATTTTCATCTATTATTTTAGTAGCATCTTTAGCTATAGGATCAAATAATTTTTTAGTAATTGATTCAGTAATAGGTGCTATTTCTTTAGCTAATATTGATTCTTGAATATTGCCAATAGCATCTCCTCCACCAGGTTTTGTTAAGTAAGTGTCTTGTACCATAGAGGTAACATTGCCATCATACTTAGTTAATAGTCCATCTAAATCTGAAACAGATTCTACTTTAGTCGAGCTATCTACAGGCGCTTTTTCAACAATATCACTTTCAATTTTAATTCCTAAATCAGTAAATTTACCTTTCTTGTTTATATTTTTATTGAAATTTTTTATAAAATCAAATACTTGTTTTCCAGTATCTAATTTAGCATTTTTTATACCTAAATTTTGTAACCAATTATTTACAGAGGTTTTTATTTTAGATGATACAGATTCATTTACTGGAATTTTTTCAGAACCTACAATATCTGAAAAAATTGTAAAATATTCTTGATTAGCTCCAGGTAATAATTTTCCTATAATAGGATTTCCTTGCGCATCTTTTTCTGTATAATGGTTTTCAATTCTACTTTCAATTCTTTTCATTACATCAGGAGAAACTTTACCTACATATTCTTTAAAAGAATCTACTAAGGGTTGAATAGCAGTATCTCCTGTATTTAAATTTTTAGATAAAATATAATGTAAAAGCTCATGAGGGACAACAGCACCGCCTGCCTTGCTCGCTGAAGCAATTTCTGAATTAATTATTATTTTACCTTTTCCTTTTTCTTCTACAAAAATAGCACTTTCCTCGTCCATGTTGTATTTATCTTTAGCAACATCCGAGGTAACAGTTTCTACAGATAAATCTTTTTCATTTATACCTTTTAAAGCCCCTGTATCTCTTGCAATTTTTTCAGATCTTTTTAACGCTTTTCCAATAGACTGCTCTACCCCTGCATCAAATATTTCAGGAGTAACCGTTGATTGATTTTCTAAAGTAGCATTTTGTAAATTATTTTGAGCAATTTTTTGTTGGTCATTAGTATAATTATCATTACCTATTTCAACTAATGATTCTTCAATTATATCTAAATTTTTACCATAAAGATTAAGTTCAGACTCACTTAAATTATCAAAAGCTTGCTCTAAATTATTTTCTCTATTTTCTTTTTGTTGATTTAAAACATCTAACTTATTTTGTAATCTTTTCTTTTTAAAATCTGGTGCAGTTTTTAATGCTTCTTTTGCTAAAACAATATTATGATTTATTTTATCCATATCTAATTTATATTGTTTAGGAGCAATATAATTAAATACTCGTTTTTTATTGTCGCCAGTAGGCATTACTTGAGATAAAGTTGTAACACCAGATGCTTTACCACCTAATAAACTACCTATAAGACCTGCATTTACAGATCTTTTTAAAACACCCATAAATTCTTTTTCATCTCCATATACACCGGCATCTGTTAATTCTTGAGCAACTTGAGTCATAAATTCCGTACTAAATTCACTACCACCCCCTTGAAGGGTGGCATTCATAGTTGCAAGATAAGGCTTAATAAAATTTTGAATAACTTCTTTATTTGTTCCGGCCTTATTAAGTTTATTTATATATCTAAAAAGTTTAGCTCCAGCAAATTCCGTACCAGTTTCAGCCAACCCTTTAAGCAGATTAGCGCTATATATATTAGGAAGTATTTCATCTGGGCGATTTATTAAGTCTTCTTCAAACCCTTGACCAGCAGTACCAGCCCCTAATAAAACACTTCCTGCTATTGGGAACGCTACTGATAAAGCCAACGACGGAGCAGAGCCTACGGCTTCATTAACGGCAAGATTAGCTGCTTTAGTATACTCTCCTTTAGCAATTAAATCTACAACATCTAATTCTTTGCCAGTATCATCATCATAATATTTAGTTTTTAAAGAGCCAAGAGATTTAGCAACATCATATACTTCTGTAAGATCAATATTATTTTCTCTAGCTATTTTGTCTAATTCTTCATAATATTCTGGAGAAGCCATACCTTGCATCCCGGGGACGCCAGCAAAACCTGGCATAGAACCACTTTTAATCATAGCAGCTAAAGGAGCATAGCCATATTTTTCTACAAAATCTACAACTCCCGCGCTAGTATTTAAAACAAATTCCCCTACAGCAGCAGCCTTAGGGACCATAAATTCAGGTACATTAGCATATTTAGCCATTATTCCTGTATTTATTTCTCTTAATTTTTCTAAATTTTTAGCTTTTTGAGAATTAACTTTATTACCAATAAGAGTTTGATATTGTTTTATTCTTTCTTGATATTCTGGAGACTCTAATGCTTTATTATTAATAAAATCTTGTTGAAATTTATTAAACTCATTATAGTAATTATTAACTGCATTTTGATAATAATCTACACCACTTAATTTAGATTGCATAAAATTTTGATACCATTCATCAAATTTTACTTGTGCATCTTTTGTATTTCCTAATTCATCAACAATAGCCTTAGATTTGTTCTCAATTAAGTCTTTGTTTTCAGAGTATATTTCTTCGACTGCTTTATTTTGAAAATTTTGTATATTAAATTCATTAGCCAACTGTTGCCTTCTTTTTTTAATTTCAGGTAAGTTTTCTTGAATTGTTGTTTTATGAAAATTTGGGAACCAATCATCTGTTTTTACAACTTCTCCCCAACTGTCTTCGTATATTTTATTTTCTTGTTTATCATCTATTTTTACAGGAACAGTAATATTCTCTGATATTTTATCAACAGTTTTTTGAATAGTTGGGTCAAATTCAACTTTTTCTTTTTCTTCAATTTCAGCTTCATTAATAGGTAAAGTATTTTGAGTCGTACTTGTCTGTGGGGTTTCTACTTGCTCTATTTCTGTAATACCCGTAGTGCTTAATTGAGCAGGTTCAGTAAGCCCCATTTGCAATACTTTAGTATCACTATTAGGAACGCATTTAGAAGGATCATTAGGGTCAGGGCTATACCCTTCAGGACAATCTAGCACTTCTTCTTCTACTACTTCAGTTTCTTCTACTTGTTTTAAAGGAGATTTATTGATTTGATTATAATGTTTAATAACCTGAGCAATATTTGCCTCTGGCTCTTTAGCCGTAACCATATTTTGTACAATGGTTTCTAAACTCATTAAGAATATTTTTTAATTAACTCTTCTGCACTTATTTCTCCTTCTGGAGTAGATTCTGTTTCAGCAACTGCAACTTCTGCAACAGGAGGTGTTGGTAATGCTAAAGGATCACCTTCTTGCACATTAGGAACAAAACTAGACCCAGCAGGCTGGGGTTCTTGTATACTCATAGCTTCATTGAAAGAAACTTCTTCTGGTTTAATACCTTTTTGTTGTGCTATTTGACCTGCTTTTAACTTAGCTATTTTAGATATTGTATCAGGATGAGGTTTTTGTTGCCTATTGTATTTACTTCCAATGTAATCATATATACTAGCAAACGCTTCAGCTGTCCCTCTATTGTCCCAATCATTACCATCTGGGTCAGTATAAGCGGCGTCTTCCATTAACATTTTTACTTGAGATTGCGGCATTTGCATATGATCTGCTAAATATGATCTAACCCCATTAGAGCCTAATGTTTCTAAAGCATCTTGAGAAAAATCAAGTACTTTTTTAGAGTGAGATTCATAAGGACCACTATCATACATCTTATTGCCATATTTATCCACTTTTAATACTGGTTGACCATTTTCATCTAAACCCAATTCTTTAGCCACAGGATCTAGCATTAGGTTAATAGGCTTAATTTTAGGCACGGGCGCAGGTACGTTAGATACGTCGTAAATATTTACATCGAATTCTCCTTCTAAAGGATTTTGTCCTTTGCCAGTTAATACAGCTCTCCCTTCTTTATCAAGAGTTAAATTTACTGTACCTTTATTAAGGCCCTGTAAAACACCTTCATCAAACTGATCCATACCATAAGATAAAGTGCCATTTTTAAGGTTTTCATTATAATTAGTCATAGCATCTTCTGCAGCTTTAGCAAAAGCGCCGAGCTCACCTACACTTCTTTCAATTATAGCCATATCGGCTGCAAATTTATAATTATCCACATCCCCTTTTTTCTTCTTGTTAGTAAGATCACTAGCTTTTTCTACTAGATTTCTTCCTATAGCTTGGAGCTGTACTTGAAAAACACCTTGTGGATTTGGACTATCTTGGTTTACCCTCTCCTCGGATTTTATACCATATTTTCGTTGATATTCAGCAATTCTAAAATCTTTAATAGCCTGCTGTTCAGGGTTCAATTGAGTATGTACTTTTTTAGGATTATAATCTTTCATAATTTATACATTTTTGTCCCATGCTGTTCCTCCTCCAGTAATTCCTAAAGGATCAACCATTCTCCCAAGCCAACTTTTTCCAGACATCTTACCTAGGTTTATAGCAGCTTGATTTTCACCCGCTGCGCGGTCAGCGTCGTTTAATTGGCCACTTGAAATTTCAGCAATGTTCATTAAGGCATCGTATTTATTAGATTCCGCTTGAGTTTGTCCACCGACTTTATTCAGATTAAACTGATTTTCCATTGATGCATTTTGAGCAATAGCATTATTTATTGCATTAGCTTGATTAGCAAAAGCGTTATTAGAGGCATTAGCATTAAACTGATTCATTTGGTTTTCAGCACCAAATTTAGACAATGCCATATTATTAGCTTGCCCAGCATTAAACATAGAAGCCTGATTCTGTGCAGCAGCTCCAAATTGTGCAGCTTGATTTTGTGCTTGAGCAGTAAATTGGGATGCTTGATTTGTTGCGGCAACATTAGCCTGTGCTTGTCCTAAATCAAATTGTGAGGCTAAATTGCCCTGTGCTAACAAGTCTCTTTGTAATCCTTGTTCACCTTGAGCTCTGGCCATTTCATTGGCTTTAACTTGTCTATCAATATCTGCAGAAATACCAGCTTTAGATTTTGCGGCTTGAGATGCTAATGCGGTTGCACCACCACCACCTCCCATCATCATCATAGCTTCTTGAGATGCAGCTAATGATTGATCTGCTTCTTGAGCAGCAAGCTCAGCTCCCGCAGTAGAAACTTGAAGATTATTAAACACATTACTAAGCCCTGTATCTGCGCCTCTTGCTAAGCCAGCAATATCTGTTTGTGCTGCATCATAACCTTGGGCAGTATACCCTTGAGCACTAGCTTGTTGTGCTGGGCCTAATTGCCCTAATTGTGCTCTTTCTGTTTGAGCTAATTGCATTTGTTGAGGATCTATAGATGAAAATTCAAGATCGTTATAAAAGTCTGTTACCTCAAAATCGCGAAGTTTACCCATATCAGCATCATACAGTTCTTGTGCCTCAGCCTGTGCCTGTTGTATACTTTGTTGTTGGCCCTGAGCTATATTACCAGCCATTCTGTTTCTTTTTTTCTTACCGCCCATTTATAGTTTTTTTATTAATTCATAAGATGGTTTGTCCCATTTTTCATAACCCGCTTCTAAATAGTAGTCGAGCATATATCCTTTTTGGGCCCACCCAAAAGAATATTTAAAGCCTAAGTCTTTAGCAAAATCAGTTACAAAATTTACTAAAAGCTGTATAGCTTCTTTTCTATCTGTATCCCTATATTCAGGATCAGATATAGCTGCAGTTGGTAATGCACAATGGGAATTAGTTAAGCCTAACCACATAGCAGCAATGGGGTGATTATCTTTACAGACCATAAACCCCCCAAGTCCTGATCGTTTAGTATCATATTCACCGATTAAAAAAGCCCCAGGCATGATATCTCTAAATGTTTCTGTATGGAGCCAAGACTCTTGGTCGTATTTATCCCACCATTTTGGCAAGAACTCCCAATCGGATTCTAGTAATTTTCTTACTTGTAACATAAAATAAAATTTAATTGATTAAACTTTTAATTCGAAGAGTTTACAGACTCTGAATTTATTGAAAATAGTTTTGTTTTTGTTCCTGCATTAGCAGCAGGTAAAGTTAATTTAACTTCAGCAAATGTGCCTTTTATACCGGCCA
>Ga0315315_10005943_pt1 | contig 11261 bp, 11 predicted proteins | sample M140m3416metaG_FD_203699 | JGI IMG/M metagenome (GOLD analysis project Ga0315315, IMG submission 203699) | Ammonia-oxidizing marine archaeal communities from Monterey Bay, California, United States - M1 40m 3416 | ecosystem: Environmental > Aquatic > Marine > Intertidal zone | place: USA... | reverse complement strand
TTATTAAAATAAACTATACATTATTTAATTATGTCTTTTAATACTTTTGGAAAAATATTCCGTTTTACAACTTGGGGGGAATCTCATGGTCCAGCTATAGGCTGTGTGATTGATGGCTGTCCTCCAAATATTCCACTAATCGAAAAGGATATTCAAGCCGACATGGACAGAAGAAGACCTGGACAATCTAAATTCACTACTCAAAGAAAAGAGCCAGATAAAGCTATTATTTTATCAGGTGTCTTTGAGGGTAAAACAACAGGCACACCTATTTCAATTATTATTTATAATGAGGATAAGAAATCTAGAGACTACGAGTCCATTAAAAATAAATTTAGACCTGGTCATGCTGATTATACCTATTTTAAAAAATACGGTATTCGAGATTTTAGAGGTGGTGGTCGACAGTCTGCAAGAGAAACTGCAAGTAGAGTTGCGGCCGGTGCAGTTGCTAGAGTTGTTTTAAAAAATATTTTGGGGAAAAAATTTAATGTTATTGGTGCGGTTACTCAATTAGGATTGATGTCTTGCGATAGATCTAATTGGAATAATGTAGAAATTAGAAAAAATCCTTTTTTCTGTCCTGATAAAAAATCTGTTAAGCTTTGGGAAAAATATCTTTTAGCTGTGAGAAAAGCAGGATCATCTTGTGGAGCGATAATTGAGTTAAGAGCAACTGGAATACCGGTTGGTTTAGGTGCGCCTATATATTCAAAACTTGATACCGATATTTCAGCAGCATTAATGAGCATCAATGCTGTAAAGGGTGTGAATATTGGATCAGGAATGAATGCAGCATTCTTAAGTGGTGAGGAAAACTCTGATGAAATGAGAAAAAGTTCAGGGAAGATTAAATTTAAGACTAATCATGCTGGTGGAATTCTTGGAGGAATTTCCTCAGGGCAAGATATTGTTGCATCTTTTGCTGTGAAACCAACATCGTCTATATTAACTAAAAGAGAAACTATAGATAAAAAAGGTAAGAACACAAATATTTCTGTTAAAGGACGTCATGATCCATGCGTAGGAATTAGAGCAGTGCCTATTGGTGAAGCTATGATTAATTGTGTTTTACTTGATCATTTATTAATGCATAGAGCACAGTGTGGTTAATTGGAAATCTTATTTCTATTTTTAGCTAAAATAATATTTGAGTTAAGCGTCTCTTCAACTTTTTTAACTATAGATAAATTATCCAAGCCTGCAGTTTCGTACATTTTCTCTGGTGTATCTTGATCAATAAAAATATCTGGTAGGATCATAGATCTGAATTTTAAACCTCTATCAAACACTCCTCTATCTGATAAAAATTGCATTACATGAGATCCAAAACCACCTATAGACCCTTCTTCAATTGTAATTAATACCTCGTGATTAGATGCTACTTCTATAATTAATTTTTCATCTAATGGTTTTGCAAATCTTGCATCTATAATTGTGCAATCAATCCCTTTTCTTAAAAGTTCCACTGAAGCTTTTTTACATTCTTCTAATCGTGTTCCAAAATTTATTAAAGCTACTTTTTTTCCCTCTTTGATTACTCTTCCTTTTCCAATTTTAAGACTCTCTTTAATGGAAGGTAGCTCAACTCCAATTCCATTTCCTCTAGGATATCTAAAAGCAGATGGGCGATCGTTTATATTTACTGATGTATTTATCATTTTTACTAATTCAGACTCGTCGCTTGCTGCCATTACAACAAAATTTGGCAAAGTTGAAAGATAAGTAATATCAAAAGAACCAGCATGTGTTGGCCCATCTGCACCAACCAGACCTGCACGATCAATAGCAAATCTCACAGGTAAAGATTGTAAGGCAACATCATGGACTACTTGGTCATAAGCTCTTTGCAAAAAAGTAGAATAAATTGCAGCATAAGGTTTATATCCTTCTGTTGCTAATCCTGCTGCAAAAGTAACCGCGTGTTGTTCGGCTATTCCTACATCAAAGATTCGATCTGGAAATTTTTTTTCAAATATGTTTAAACCTGTTCCGGATGGCATAGCTCCAGTAATACCAATAATTTTTGTATCTTGTTCAGCGTGTTTTATTAGGGTTTCTGCAAATACCTTTGTATATGAAGGAACATTTGATTTTGATTTAGCTTGTTCTCCAGTAGAAACATTAAATTTAGAAACACCGTGATATTTATCACCAGAGTCTTCTGCTGGCTTATATCCTTTTCCTTTTTGTGTTCTAACATGAATTAAAATAGGTCCTTGATGATTAGAGTTTTTTACATTTTCAAAAATTTGAACTAAATTTTCAACATCATGTCCGTCAATTGGACCTACGTAATAAAACCCCAGCTCACTAAATAATGTACCACCAGTAACAATGTTCCTAAGTAGATCCTCGGCTTTACCAGCTTTTTGACTAAACCTTTTTGAAAAAGATGAAATAATCATTTTTAATGTTTCTCTTAAACTAAAATATAATTTACCTGATAAAAGTTTCGCTAAATATTTGCTCATGGCTCCAACAGGCCTTGCTATTGACATATCGTTATCATTTAAAATAACTATTAATTTTGATTTAAGAGCACCTGCATTATTCATTGCTTCATAGGCCATACCTGCACTCATCGCCCCATCTCCAATTACTGCAATTACATTATTTTTGTTATTAGATAATTTCTTTGCAACTGCCATTCCAAGTGTTGAGGAAATAGAAGTAGAACTGTGAGCAGCGCCAAAAGGATCATATTCACTCTCAGTTCGTTTTGTAAATCCTGAGAGGCCCCCTCCTTTACGTAATGTTTTGATTTTATCTCTTCGTCCAGTTATAATTTTATGTGGATAGCACTGATGGCTTACATCCCAAACTAATTTATCTTTTGGTGTATCAAAAACATAATGTAAAGCTATGGTTAACTCTACTACTCCTAAACCCGCACCTAAATGTCCTCCGGTCTCAGAAACAACATCTATAAGCTCATCTCTTAATTCTTCTGAGATCTGTCTAAGATCATTTTTTTTAAATTTTCTTAAATCAGATGGAAAATTTATTTGTTTTATAAGTCTACCCATTAAAATTTTCTTTCTAAAATAAATTCAATTGTACTAGTGATATCCTTTGCTTTTTTTCCATGTTTTTTTAATTTAAGCAATATTTTTTTTTTAAGGTTATTTGCATACAAATAAGCTTTTTTTTCTCCCAATAAATTTAATAAAGTTGATTTCCCTTTTTTGTTATCTTTTTTGACTGGTTTTCCTATCAATTGCTTTGATCCCCTTTTATCTAAAAAATCATCAGCGAGTTGAAATAATAAACCTATTTCTTCCCCTAAATTACTTAAAAGTTTTTTTTGATTTTTTGTTTTATTAGCTATTACGCCTACTGCAAACAAACAAAAATTAAATAATTTGCCAGTTTTTTTTTTTTGCATATCGATGATTTGATTTATTTTTTTTTTCTTGTTTTCAAACTTCAGATCTAATTCTTGACCACCTGCAATTCCAGTATGCCCGGAGCAACTAGCTAGAGATTTAATAATTTCATTTTTCATTTTAGAATTAATTAAATATTTTTTTTCTGCAATAATTTCAAAGGCTAGAGTAAGTAGAGAGCTACCTGCTAATACGGCTGAAGCTTCACCAAATTTTATATGTGTTGATGGTTTGCCTCTTCTTATTTTGTCATTATCCATACATGGTAAATCATCATGAATTAGAGAATATGAGTGAATACATTCTACTGCTGCACAAATATTTATAAGTTGTTTTTCATTAAGTTTGAATATTTTACCAAAGTCAAAAATTATAGTTGATCTTATTTTTTTTCCACCAGATATTACTCCGTATTTCATTGGTTTAATGAGTAAAGAATTTTTTTGTTTTTTAAGATAATTTATTAAAAATTTATCAACTTTATTAGCATTTTTTATTAATTTTTTTTTAATCATTTATTTTTTTTCTGAGATTTCTTTAAACTTTTTTTTGAATAATTGATCAATATGCTGGTTAAGAAGTATCAATCTTTGATAATCACCAATAGATTCGTCTAAATTAGTATCTTGTTTTTCTAATTTACTAAGAATCTTATCAATTTCGTCTCTAGTTTCTTTTAATGATTTACTTTTTATATCAGCTGGAATATTTTCAATTTTCATTTATTAAATAATATTTAAATTATGAAAAATAGCTATTCAAATATATTTTCTTTTAACAAAAAAATTCAAAAAAAGGTCATTAATAATTTAAATAATGGTGCTGTTGTTGGATTGCCAACTGAGACAGTTTATGGTCTTGGTGGAAATGCCTACTCAAAAAAAGCTGTTCAAAAAATATTTAGATATAAAGGAAGACCAGCTTCGAATCCTCTTATTGTGCATTATTGTGACTCTAATAAAGCAATCAAAGATGTTAAAATCAATGAAAATTTTAAAAAACTATATAAAAGATTTTGTCCAGGCCCAATTACTTTTATTTTAAAAAGAAAAAATAATTCTAAAATTCGTAGTATTGTTTGCGCGAGACTAAATACTGTCGCTGTTAGGTTTCCGAAACATAGGATTATAAGATCTATATTGTGTCAAATCGATTATCCTTTAGCAATGCCGAGTGCAAATAAATCTTCTAGTGTAAGCCCAGTCAAAGCAAAAGATGTGGCCGAAGAATTTAAAAAAAAATTAAAAATAATCATAAATGGTGGTGTTTGTAAAATAGGAATTGAGTCTACTGTTATTGATTTGACAAGTGCTCCTAAAATTTTAAGGCCAGGAGTAATTAGCAAAAAATCGATTGAAAAAATCTTAGGATTAAAAATGAAAAATAATAAAAAAAAAAAAATTACATCTCCGGGTATGATGAAAAAGCATTATTCTCCTGGAATACCAATAATAATAAATCAAAAAAAATATGATGGAAAAAGTGCTTTTATTTATTTTGGCAGCAAACATAAAAATAAAAAAAATTTTTACACTTTAAGTAAAAACGCAAATCTTAACCAAGCAGCATCAAATTTATACAAAATTTTCAGAAAAATAAAAAAAAAGGGTTATAAAAAGATTCAAATAGGTAAAATTCCTAACAAAGAAACTGGAATAGCTATAAATGATAGGATAAAACGAGCATCAAAATCATAAATGAAACTAGAAGTAAAAAATCTTGTCAAAAAATTTAATTCTACAATTGCTGTAAATGATATTAGTTTTACTATTGAAAAAAATAAAACTCTAGGGCTCCTTGGGCCAAATGGTTGTGGAAAAACTACTTCTATTGGGATGATGTTAGGTCTAATTACACCATCTAGCGGAGAGATTTTTATAGATGACATAAAGCTTGATTCAAAAAATAGAATCAAATTGCTAAGTTCAATGAATTTTGCTTCACCATATGTAGAACTGCCAAAGAAACTTACTGTAAAACAAAATCTAGAAATTTATGCAAGATTATATGGTGTAAGAGATAAGACTGAAAGAATTGAAGAATTAGTTGATGATTTAAATTTAAATAATTTTTTTAATAAAAATACTGGAGAGCTATCTTCAGGTCAAAAAAATAGAGTTTCTTTGGCTAAGTCTTTGATAAATAAACCTAAATTACTTTTTTTAGATGAGCCTACTGCAAGTTTAGACCCGGATATAGGTGATTTTGTGAGAGAATATTTAGAAAAGTATAAAAATAAGAATGAGTTAACTGTGCTATTGGCTTCTCATAATATGAAAGAAGTTGAAAGATTATGTAATAAAATTATCATGATGAAACATGGGAAAATTGTTGATGAGGGAACTTGTGCTGAATTAATAAATAAGCATGGTAGAAAAAATTTAGAGGAAACTTTCTTAAAAATTGTTAGGAGCAAGAATGAGTTGGAATAAGATATACGCTTTGAGTTTGCGTCATATTTATTTAATTAAAGGATCTTTTCCAAGAATTCTTGACTTAATTTATTGGCCAACTATTCAAATTTTTCTTTGGGGATTTATCTCTAAGTTTTTTACCTTAAACTCTTCTTATTATGAAAACACAATCGGGATTATCTTGAGTGCCGCAATACTCTACGATTTTTTATTCAGATCAAGTATAAGTTATAATATGATGTTTCTTGAAGAAATCTGGAGCAGAAATTTTACCAATCTATTTATTGCACCAATAAAAATAAATGAAATTATAGCTGCACTTACATTTACTGCAATTTTTAGAACCATGATTGGATTAGTGCCTGCTTCGATTATAGCCATTCCTTTGTTTGAAGTTTCAATTTTTAAAATTGGCCCTCCATTAATTTTTTTACTTTTAGGATTGTATATTTTTGGAGTTTCTCTAGGCTTGCTTGTGACATCTGGTTTGGTGCGATTCGGGCCATCTTTTGAGAATATTGCATGGGCAAGTTTATTTTTTTTAGCACCTCTTGGATGTATTTATTATCCAATTGATATTTTGCCTGAATGGCTGCATCCAATAGCAAGATTATTACCATTGGTTCATTTATTTGAGGAAATGAGAAACATCTTAATTGATAATCTTGTAAACTATTATGCTGTTCTTAAAGCGTGTGTGATTTCTTTTATATATTTTGTTATAGGTATAATAGTTTTTTATTGCTCGTATAATGGTGCTAAATTACGAGGAACTCTAATTAATATGGGGGAATAGTTGCATAAATTTATTCACGAAATCAAAAAATTTGAGAGTAAACCATTTATAGTAAGAGGGTTTTTAAATAAGAACGAGATTAAATTATTTCAAAATCTCTATAAAGAGCTTCCAGTTGAGATAAATAATATCAGACAAAAAATAATAAAAAAAAAGTGGTCTGTGGAATTTAGTAAAGAATTACAAAAAAAATACATTAATAAATTAAGAGAAGTTATAGGAGATTATGAAATGGATAACCCTGAAACTAAGGAGGGAGTAAAAAGTTTAGGATTATTTCAAGAAAGTTACATGCCAGTTACATTACATGTTGATACAGGATTCGATTTTAACAAAAAAATTTATAAACAAACCTTAATACCTTTATCAAATGAAGGCGAAACTGTAATTTTTAAAAATAGATTTTATGGATGTTCAACGACTTTTTCAATAGATCCAACAGAACTTTCCGCTAAAGGTTACAATAAAAGATCATCTGAACATCTAAATTTGTATGGAAAAAAAGACTTTGATAAAATTACCCATAAAGAATTTTTAGCTCATGAAGACATTAATAATTTAAAGGGTTTGGAGGTTGAATTAATTTTTAAGTGGAAATTGGGAGATATGCTTGTTTTTGATAGATCAAACTTACATTGTTCATCAAAAAATATAAGTATAAAAAAAATCGGCTTCACAACCTCAACAAAAAAAATATGAAATTAATTGATTGTTTTATGTATTTTGATGAGGATCTTGTCTTAGATATAAGATTAAATACTTTATGTGATAAAGTAGATAAATTCATAATTGTTGAAGCAACAAAAAATCATGCTGGTGAAGATAAAGAATTAAATTTTAAAATTGAAAATTTTTCAAAATTTAAAAAAAAAATTAATTATATTGTCATTGATGATCTCCCTAAAAATGTAAAATCTCCAAAAAAAGGTTGGCATGAGAGTCATGCTAGAGATCAATTTCAAAGAAATGCAATTGAACGAGGCTATAGAAATTACAATGATAATGATTTAATAATGATCTCAGATATTGATGAGATTCCAAATCCAAAAAAATTAGAGGATTTTAATGTAAAGAATAAATATGCTTGTTTTTTACAAAAAAATTTTCAATCAAAACTAAATTTATTAAATGTAAGTGAGGGCGATTGGCCAGGCACTAAAATATGTCAAAAAAAATATTTAAAATCCCCCCAGTGGTTGAGAGAAATAAAAATAAAAAAAAAACCGTTTTGGAAAATATTTAATAGAAAAATACAAATTATTAATAACGGTGGGTGGCATTTCAGTTTTTTGAAAAATCCTAAGTCCATAAAAAATAAGATTACATCATATTCTCATCAAGAATATAATACTAAGGAATTTACCAATATTGATTTAATTAAAAAAAAAATTTCTTTAGGAGAAGACCTGTTTAATAGAAAAATAGATTATAAAAAAGTAAATATTGATGAAACGTTCCCCGAATATATAATTAAAAATAGAGAAATGTTTAAAGATTGGATTTTATAATTTTGGTGCGCCGGATAGGACTCGAACCCATAACCTCCGGAGCCGAAATCCGGCGCTCTATCCAGTTGAAGCTACCGGCGCAATATTAGTAATTTTAGATTAATTTATGAATAATACAATTAAATTATCAGTAAATTTGAAAAACAGTGGAAAAAGATTAGATATTTTTTTATCAGAATTTTTAGAAAAATATACGCGTTCATTTCTGAAAAAAATAATTCAAAGTAATCAAGTTAAAATAAACAATTGCATAATTTCTTCTCCATCTTCAATAGTAAAACATAAGGATCTAATTATTATAAATATTATAGAAGAAGATATTAAGGATATTATCCCAAAACAAATTAAATTGGATATTGTGCATGAAGATAAAGATATTTTAGTGATAAATAAACCTAAAGGTATGGTTGTTCATCCTGGTGCTGGAAATTATAATAACACATTGGTAAATGCTTTACTGTATAAATATAAAAAAAATCTATCAGATATTAATGGGATTTTAAGACCAGGAATTGTTCATAGAATTGATAAAGAAACAAGTGGGCTGCTTGTTGTGGCTAAAAATAATTTTGCTCATTCAAATTTAGGTGATCAGTTTGCTAAACACTCTATCGAAAGAAAATATCTTTGTTTGACTTGGGGGGTAGTAAGACCTCTAAAAGGTAAAATTGTTACATTAATCAGTAGGAGTAAGAAAAATCGACAATTAATGACTGTTAGTGATTTTAATGGAAAAAAAGCAATCACAAACTATAAAACAATTAAAGTTTTTAATATTAAAGATATACCAAAAATAAGTTTAATTGAATGCGAGCTAGAAACGGGAAGAACTCATCAAATCAGAGTACATTTAAAATACAAAGGAACATCTTTGCTTGGTGATACTAAGTATGGAAAAAAAAATATAAAATTTAAAAAAATTAACAATGAATTTTTTAAAAGATTAAATAAACTATCAGGTCAAGCTTTACATGCAAAAACACTTGGTTTTACACATCCGACGACAAAAAAAAATGTTATTTTTAATTCAAATTTACCAAATGATTTTAAAAAAATATTGAATTTGCTTGAAAATTTAAGAGGTTAAAATATCAAATTTTATATATAATTAAAAATATGAGTGAAAAAAATCAAATTAGTAATCTTCCAGTTCCTTCAGCTGGAGGACTTTCTGTTTATTTAGCGCAAATTAAAAAATTTCCTATGCTTGATGCAGAGGAAGAATATATGTTAGCAAAAAACTGGAGAGAAAATGGAAATTTAAAAGCTGCTCATAAGCTTGTTACAAGTCATTTAAGATTAGTCGCTAAAATTGCAATGGGTTACCGTGGCTATGGTTTGCCTGTGAATGAATTAATTTCAGAAGGAAATCTAGGTTTAATGCAAGCTGTTAAAAAATTTGACCCAGACAAAGGGTTTAGGCTCGCAACATATGCGATGTGGTGGATTAAAGCTGCAATTCAGGAGTATGTTTTAAGGTCATGGAGTTTAGTTAAAATGGGTACAACTACTGCTCAAAAAAAACTTTTTTTTAATTTAAAAAAACTTAAAAATCAAATAGCACCCGGCCAAGATGGTGATTTGAAAGATGAACAAGTAAAAGAAATATCAAAAAGATTAGATGTGGAGTCTCATGAAGTTGTAAATATGAATCGAAGAATGATGGGGCAGGAAAAATCACTCAATGATCCTATAAAAGACGGTGAGACAGATGAGTGGCAAGATTGGTTAGTTGATGACAGCTTAGACCAAGAATTAATAGTTTCTCAAAAACAAGAGTATGATGACAAAAAAGAGTTGCTCGATAGCGCAATGAAAATTCTAAATGATAGAGAGAAAGAAATTATTACTGCTAGGAGGCTATCTGAACAACCTATTACTTTGGAAGAGCTGAGTAAAAAATTTAAAATAAGCCGTGAGAGAATAAGGCAAATCGAAACTAAAGCATTTGAAAAACTTCAAAAATCTATGATCAATGCTAGTAAAGCTAAAAATTTACTTCCATCAAATTAAATTTTAAAAGGATCTTCTACTAAAATCGTGTCATCTCTTTCTGGGCTAGTAGAGATGCTTGATATTTTAGCCCCAATAAAATCCTCTAAAGCATGAATATATCTTTTAGCATTATCTGGAAGATCTTTAAAATTTCTTATACCTTGTGTTTTACTTTTCCATCCTGGAAAAGTTTTGTAAATAGGTTTTATATTAAATTGATCTGCTGAAGTCGCTGGCAAATAACCAATTTTTTTACCGTTAAGCTCGTACTCAACGCACATCTTAATTTCATCTAGTTCATCTAACACATCTAACTTAGTTAAAGCTATTCCGTTAATTCCTGAAATTTTAATTGTTTGTCTCACTAAAACGCCATCAAACCAGCCACATCTTCTTTTTCTAGCGGTTACAGTGCCGAACTCTTTTCCTCTTCTACCTAAACTCTCTCCTATTTCATCGTTTAGCTCAGTTGGGAAAGGTCCACTGCCCACTCTCGTCGTGTAGGCTTTCGTTATACCTAATACATAATTAATTTTGTCAGGACCAGAACCCGATCCAGTCGCTGCCATAGCTGGTACAGTATTAGACGATGTCACATATGGATAAGTGCCATGATCTACATCTAAAAGTATGCCTTGAGCTCCTTCAAATAATATTTTTTTTCTATCATTATGTAACTGATCTAATTTTAACCAAACAGGTTGTGCAAATTTTAAAATTTCTGGAGCAATCTTTAATAACTTTTTTTTGAGTTCATCTTTTTCGTAAATTTTTTTTTTTAAACCTTTTCTAATCGCATTATGATGTAATAAGACATTTTCTAGTCTATTATCTAAGTTACTTTCAGATCTTAAATCCATAACTCTAATTGATCTTCTTCCAACTTTATCTTCATAACATGGCCCTATACCTCTCCTTGTTGTGCCAATTTTACTTGCGCCAGCTGCATCTTCTCTTATTTCATCCATCTCCTGATGAAAAGGCAGTATAAGTGAAGCAGACTCAGATATCATGAAGTTTTCGGGTGTAACATTCACACCTTGCTTTTTAATTTCATTAATCTCATTCAAGAGTGCCCATGGATCAATAACAACTCCATTTCCTAGAATTGAAATTTTTTCTTTTCTAACAATGCCAGAGGGTAATAATCTTAATTTAA
>Ga0315315_10005942_pt1 | contig 11262 bp, 6 predicted proteins | sample M140m3416metaG_FD_203699 | JGI IMG/M metagenome (GOLD analysis project Ga0315315, IMG submission 203699) | Ammonia-oxidizing marine archaeal communities from Monterey Bay, California, United States - M1 40m 3416 | ecosystem: Environmental > Aquatic > Marine > Intertidal zone | place: USA... | reverse complement strand
CGGCCGAACCTCGGGGGCGGTGCCCTGAGGCTGCGGCTGCGGCCGGCCGCGGCCGCTGATCCCTCGGGGGGGGAGCAGGCGGCGGACGGAGAGGAGGCGGCCAAGGCCACAGATGCCGACAGCACGAGGAGGGGGCCCGCCGCGCGTGCCGCCAGCGGCATCCTCCCGCTCTTCGGAACCGCCCAACGCAACGGTGGCGGCGACTGCGACGCCGCTACCGAGGGGGAGCAGGCGGCCGAGGAGAAGCACTGCTTCAGGCGGGCGCGGCGGGCGGCCCCAAAGGCGGCGGCCCTCATACAAATAATGATCACCGGCCAGTTCCAAATTTGACCATCATATTGTAATATTATTATGATGTATGATGTGCTCTCGTATGCATACTTTACTACGAGCTCATACTACTATCTAGTGGTAGTATGATAGTATGCATATATTTGGGATGCATACCACGAGAGTATGGATACTTCTACTAGCTAGAGTAGATAGTATTACGTGCGTGTACTACTATGTAATATAGAGTAGTACAATTTACTCGTACTATAGTAGTAAGCATACGAGCGTACTACTCTAATAGAGTACGTAGTATTACTAATAGAGTAGTACGCGGGGGTACATGCATATTACTAATACAACGAGTAGCTACTAGCTAGTAGTAGTATTATGATAGATGATGATCAGATTCAGATGATGATATCAGACTCATACCCGTTACCCCCAGATAGATATCCGACCGCGAATACCCAAATACCAAACACCATGCAGCTGCCCCTATCCGCGTCGCTCTGGCTGGCCGCGCTGCTGCTGGCCCAGATCTGCCCGGCGCCCGTAGGCGCCTTCTCGGTGCCTGCCGCGCCGCGGTCGTCGCCGTCCTCGGCGGTCCCTCCCGGGCAATGCCATCAGCGCCGGGCCGACGCCGACGCCGACGCCGGACCCTCCCCCGCCGGCGACGCCATCGGCCGGCGGTCGGCCATGTCGACCGCAGCGGCGTCCCTCCTGGTGGGGGCTCTGGCCCTGCCGGCCGGCCCGGCCCCGGCCCTTGCCGGGGAGACCAGGCAGGGGATAGATCTCACCCCCTTCAATAGCCTCTCGTTCCAGTACCGCGGGAGCGACTTCGGCGGCCTGGATGGGTCGTCGGTCGAAGAGCCGACCATCACCTACAAGGACTTCTTGGAGAGGCTCGGCAAGGGAGAGGTCGAGTTCGTGGAGTTCATCGCGCCAGATGGGGACGTTGCCTACGCGACCCTCAAGGCACCCGCGACCGGGGGCGAGGGCCAGGGCGAGGGCGAGGGGGGGGGGGGGGGGGGGCCCCGGAGGAGCGACGCGGCAAAACCAGCGCATTCGCATCGGGGAGGGGTTCCCCATCGAGCAGCATGACGGATGGAGCAGCCCGGCCTTCGCCATCAAGACCGTCAAGAAGTTTGGAGTCCCCTACAAGTTCACCGTGCCGGGGCTGGAAAAGTACGCGGCAATGTAAAGCACAGGTTAACATTTCCGGGAGAAGGAATGCCACGGGCACACATACAACTTATCTAAAATTAGTACGCAGTATGTGAACCGTTCCCCAGAATTTATTGGCGCGACAGGCTTAATCAGTCCCAATGATTACTATCTTCTAAGTTAAGATTGGTGGAACCAACGCGAGGGCGACGCCGTTTCTTTTCAGGACACCAGTAGCAGTGTGTCCGGTCGCGTGAACCTCTCGCGGTCGGCTCCGAAACTAAAGGCTTTCAGACGGGCGAACCTGCGCTTTCGCTTCTTCGCTGAGGAATTGGCAGCAATACTTAGTAAGAGAGGAAGAGGCCGATGACGGGGTTTCCGTCGATCTGCTCGTGCATCATGAGGCCAAGGACGCCCATCATGGCGGCACGGCCGTTGTTGAGCTCAATGCCACGCTTGCGCTTCTTGGTCTCATCGCCGAACTGGTCCCAGCCGAAGTCGAGGGCGCCGTTGCGGAAATCTCCGGCGAACTCGGCAGTGCCGGCGACGTCCTTCATGACGAAGAGCTCGAGGAGACCAACAAGGAGGATGAGCTGACCGAAACCGGCAGCGGGGATGGCGTCGGGGCCGATGAGGGCGGCGAGGCCATCGGGGTAGGAGTCGAAGGAGTCGCCGGAGAGGTCGATGTTTCCAGGGAGGTGGAGGCCGGCGCGGGTGGTGATCTGGCCAACGAAGGCAAGCATCGCAATGCGGCCGTGCTTTACCTCGACGTAACGAAGGCGATCGAAGCGGGCCTCGTCGGCGTTGTCGAGAAGGCCGAGGGGATCCCAGTAGCCATCGTCGAAGATGTTAGAGGCACCGATGACATCATTGAAGCCAGAGGGGGCAGCCGAGAGAGAGGTGGTGGCCTTGCCGGTCTGGGCAGGGGCAAAGGCGGCGGCGGAGCCAGCGAGGGCGGCGAAGATAGCGGCGGACTTCATGGTTAAAGTATTATTGCGTGTGTTGTGTATCCTATATATATCTACCTGCCACGGCAGTAACGGAGAAAGAGCACGAGCGTCGGGGCTCTCTGCCGAACGCCGAACAAAAGGCGCGGAGGAACGTAGGCAGCAGGCACGGACAGACCACGAACGCACAGAACGGAGACGCAACCTCTCCTGAAAGTGGATACTTCAACTTTTCGTCCATTATTAGGGTTGGGTCAAAATAAGAGGAAAGTACATCGATCAAAGTATATATTATATTAATACAGACGGACGGACGGACGGACGGACATTATCATCGGGTATGTTGATTTGTTTGATTAATCGTTCGCGTTGGTCGACGCGTCCTACTGTACGATCTCGTAACGAGATTACTACTACTCCTAGAGTAGTAGTACGAGCTCGTACTTACAAGAGCTCGTCGAAGAAGCTGTCATGTTTCACTGATGTACGAGCACATTATGTTTACAACGTAGCTATAACATAATTATAAATTTATGTTGATGCCTAATAGCTAGTATGCATACAACCGGACTATCCCGCAACTTCATCTTGCTCCACAAAGCTATTGCTTCCCTTTGCCTCGACGTGTAAAAAGGCGCATGCTCGGTCCCTCTTGCATCCCTTGGGATCTAAGTGGTACGCAAGGCAATGCTGAGAATGCTCCCCGGTCTTCCATTCACGTAGCTGCGCGTCCCTTGGCAGGTTCTTCAGTCGATTCACCGTCTCCACGGTGGGAACTTCGGCTCCTTGACGTAGGTAAAACTCTAGATCGGCAAGTCCCTCTCGCTTTGCCTTTCGGGCCATTCGCGCTTCGTAAGCTTTTCGTTTGCCCTCCTCTCGTCGCTTCTTCTCTAACGCCTCCTTATCGCGTATTGCTTTTTCCTTGTCAAAGACAAAGCTGGCGGGATCTGCCCGGTAAGTTTCCAATTTGCTCAAAATAGACCCTACCTCATCGATGGACTTACAGCCGATGCACTCCTCCATCATTTGAAATTCCGAGAGCAGGACCTTGCACATTCGACGGGTGTGAAAAATCACAGAGCGTATCTTGACAGGATAGCGACGGGCCAAGGCAAGGTACTCCATCGCCAATCGTAACCGATCGTTTGCTGTCTCTAATAGGTCTCCGAGACGGATGGGCTTTGAGGTGAATGCCCCGATATCAGTAGTGATGTCGTAGTTTTCTGCACACACCTCGTCCTTGATAGTGTCGGTCTGAACGTCAGTCTTCAATTGTGCGATCGCTTTTTCAACAATGGATCTTGAGGCGAGCTTTTCCCTTTGCGAGCTGTTGATGGAATCGTATCTGTTGTCTTTCATTTTTTTCTCAATCCGCTCGATTTCCCGCAGCTTTTTCGCCAGCTTGCGCATCTTCTTGGCGGTTTCACTGAGAGGTCCCGAATCCTTACTTACTTCTTTGCTCGGAGGCGTCACCCCAGGAAGAGCGGAGGGCACGGCCACATTGACTGAGAAATCGTCCCCCTTCCCTCGATACTTGCCAAGAAACAAGGCAGGATTGTCCAGCAATCCCTCTGCGGACATGACACCCTCCGCAGAAGTTTCCTCCGCGTTCTTCAAAACGTCGTCGTAGGTAATCACGTTGCCGTTCGCCAGGAGGGGGAAGCCAGGACCCAGCGCCCTCCGGACCTCGGCGATCTGGTCAAGCATGGCAGGCCCATCCCTCGCCCCCGGGCCGTCCCTCTTGAATGTAGCGCGGTACCGGCCGTGGATTGCGATCAGAGCTGCGCCTGCTCCGCGCAGCTGCCGGCACAGCTCCACGGTGTCCCCAATGTTGTCGAGGAGGCGGATCTTGACGAATATGGGAATGTTCACAGCGGCGGCCCCGGTCCGCACAATGTCCAGGACCAGATCGCGATCCTTGCGATCGAGAAGGTACGATCCGAAATGACCTACGTAGGCCGTCCTCTGAGGGCAACCCAGGTTTAAGTCGACGGCGTCGCAGACAGGCTCGACCAGCCTCGCCGCCGCTGCGAAATCGTCCGGATTGTTGGAGGAAAAGTGGCACACCAGGGGACGATCCTCTTGAACAGTCTGGAACTCTGCTTTGCGGTACGATTCAGAGCGGGCGAATTCCGCCGCAGACATCATGGGCGTGTACGCGAGGGTGGCTCCATACTTCCGAGCCAGGAGGCGGAAAGCCAGCTCCGATGCCCCTACCATCGGGGCAACGACGTATCGAATATCGAAGGGGAAGTGAGACGAGGGAAGCAGGGAAAAGGATGGTGCGGCAGCCCCATCCCCGTCCGCCCTGCCCTTCTTGTCCTTCCTTGCCTTCTTTTCTCGCTTGCGCTCCTTCTTTCCCGCCTTTGTTTTGCTCTTATCCTTCTTGGATCTTTTGTGATCGCTGCCGCGATCGGCATCGTCGCCGGCCTCTGTTGACCGCGAGCGCTTCTTTCCCTCCTTCTTGTCCTTCGTCTTCTTCTTGCCCTTCTTACTCGCCTTCCTCTTGCTCCCTGCCTTCTCCTTAACCTTCGTCCCTGGCTTTGAACCCCGTTCATCCTCGTCGTCATCGCTGACAATCCGGGTGGGATTGCTGCCGCCGTTCATGGCTGCGGTGCATCTGTGGCTTGACAAAGGACAACTGGCTGGACGCTCGACGATGAAGGAGGACACGCGGATGACACGACGCGCATGCGCGACCTCAAAAATATTATACTACTAGTATAACGAGCGTATGCATACTATGGAGAGATACATCAAAAAATACATAATATTATTAGAGTAGTCGTAGAGCTCGTAGTACATACATACATGCACATCCACTGTACTACTAGCTAGTACTAAGTAGTACTATACTCTAGGAGGAGTATGCATTCTACGACGTAGCCAGTATGCATAGTACGAGCTCGTACATGACATGAAAGTAAAAAATTAAAAATTTCGACATATGGAAGGAAAAGATCTACTCTAGAGTACTTAGAGTACAGCTCGTAAAAATGATTTACATCTAGTACTATTAGTACTACACACTAGTAGAGTATCTGTATCTACTTCCTTCATTATGGATGGGTACTACTAGTAGTAGTGTGTATGAGCAACCCTTTTTTCTCTTGTTGACTCGGTCTTCAGGGCAAGACACGATTGGGAGAAAGATTACTAGATATAGATAGTATGCTTTTTTACAACAAAAAATAATGTTTCCCCTTCCTCTCATCAAGGAAATACACGATCATTGAGATGACACAATCGTATTCTCTCGAACAATTGAAACTTTCGAGTATTACTAGCAATAATTTCTGGCATGAATTGGCCTTATAAAATATGGTGCGGTTTCATCGCTGCTATCGTCATTGTCCCACGCCATCAGAGCTCTACCTGCGCTGCTCCTCGAGCCCTGCAGTCGGACGACTCTGAATGTCAAAGGCACGTCGACTGCGGCTTTCTTGGCAATGACCCTGGCTCTCCCCAGTTTTGCTCCGATGAGCTATTTTGTGAGCCGTGCCGCGGGGGGTGGTGGGACACCAACGGCGGCGCATGCCACGGTGAAATGTCTGTGGATGGCAACTGTGCATCATGTGGCGTCGGCACGCCCCCTGCTGCATTTGGTGACCCTATGGAGGCTGCGGAGGCAACGATGGCGACGGAACCGGAAGACGCCGAGTGCTTCGACCATGCCAATTGCAATGTTCCCGGCTTTGCCCAGTTTTGCTCCGACGAATTCTTTTGCGAGCCATGCAGAGAGGGTTGGTGGGACACCAATGGGGGCGAATGCCACGGTGGAATGTCTGTCGATGGCAGCTGCGCACCCTGCGGAGGAAGACCAGGAGCAGAAGGCAGGCCTCCGACGCCGCGGCCATCGGCCCCCGTTCCCTCCTGTGAAGATGGCAATGAGAGCTGCGAGGCCTGGGCTACTGCAGGCGAGTGCGAGGTGAATCCCACCTTCATGCTCACTAACTGCGCCAGATCCTGCAACACATGCGAGTCCGCCGCTCCGGCTCCCAGGCCGATTCCAGCCCCAAGCCTCTCCACAACGAACGAAAGGGAAGGAACGTCCATACCCGTCACTAACCCATCCTTCGAAAATGAAGCCAGGGGGTGGTCATTGTCGGCTGGAGGTATCGGCCAGCGGTCGGATTCCTTGGCAGCTCCCCCCGAAGGTACCGGATATCTCGCCCTCTCCGCGTCGACAGGTGCTAAACAGACTCTACCGGTCACCATTGAGGCAGGAAAAACCTACAGCGTCAAGGTTTGGGCCCGATCGACGAACCCCAGCATACAATCCACGACGACTCCTTCCACCATCGCCAAATTGAGCCTCATGGCTGTCGACAGTAATGAAATCCGTGTCGGCCCCGCCGAATCCATCTCTGCCAGCGTTGAGCCCCCCACTCTGACAGAAAGACGAGGCGGCAATACCAAAGGTGATGATGGGGTCAATGTTTGGATAGAGAATGGCTATCGAATGCACGCTGCTGAAGAGTTCTATTCCCAGAAAATTGATGAGGACCCTATTATGGACCCATGGAGAAAGGTAAGTCGTCAGATTCTATTTGATTAATTCGCCATCAACCCAGGAATTGAAGCAAAATATTGATAGTATTTATTAATTGCGAGCAGCTGCTTGCTCACGATTTTCTTTCATATTATCTATTTCATTGCGGTGTCATAGGGCAGGGAGGCTGGAGATGGCATGGCTAAAGGTCCAATAATTGTGCGAGATGGTCCTAGGGCACTCTATGGTACGTTCTATACAGAAGGGAGGGGGGGGACTATCTCGAGAATCGACAAGCGCGACCTCCTCGGCTCAGCTCCGAATTACGCTCTGGCTCGAAGCACCGGAGAAGACACGGCAGGCGAGACCTTCGAGACCATCCTCTCTCATCGCGGGGACCAATTTCCTTGGGTCATCGACGCCCACCTAACGCATGACAAGGAAACAGGCCGACTGTGGATGGCCTGGGGTGGTCACGCTCTCTGGGTAACCGAGCTTGACGCAAGAACAGGAAATGTCATGGGCAATCCATCGTCGCCCGAATTCGACACTCACCCCCCGGGGACTCATACGTGCGTCGCTGCTTGGGAACCGAACGACTACCGGGTCTGTAGCGGGGCCGATCGACCACCGACTTCATGGGAAGGAGATGAGAACGGGGTGGCCTACATAGAAGGACCGTCTCTATATAAGAAGGATTCGAATTGGTATCTATGTGGCAGCTACGGCTCGATGGGTTTCAGCTATACCATTCGTTGCTGCCGATCTGACAATCCGACAGGTTTGTTCGTCGATAAGGACGGTATTGGCTGCACTAACTTCGATTCCGCGGCCAATCGCTTCGGTGCGTCAATGTTGTTTGGACCAGAAGGGCATCAGGCTGTGCCAGGCCACCCGCATATGTGGCGGGAGGAAGATGGCAGCGAGTTTATTGGGTATGACTTCCGCAAGTATCAGCGAGGAAGGTCGGAGGAGAATCCCATCACCTCGCCGGATGAGATGGGGATCCGCCGCCTCTATTGGGTGGATGGTTGGCCCACAATATGGACCCCGATGGAGATCACCTATCGTGCCGATGACCATCCAGATGCTATCGGGGAGAGGTTGCAGATCGAGCTAGAAAATACCGGTGCCCCATCCTCGATGGCTGCCTTTGATCTTGTCAGCGCTCGTGTCAGCAGTCCGCCTCAAAGAGAAAGGAAGATGAGTGGGAGCTCGGCAACTGCAAGGTCCAGCGGCACGGCGAAAACGTGGATGAGCTTACTCTCTTGCTATATATTCACTCTGCTCCTGGGGATGTCGTGAAGATCAGATGCCCTTTATAGAGTACTCCTAGTAACTTCTCTGTAACTAAGTAATAGTAGTATAGTAATTAGTAGTATGTATGGATGCATACTACTTACTACTTTCAAGGTAGCTAGTACATTGTAATAGAGAGTACGTACAGGCACCCATCTTTGGATCCTCGATCAGCACACTCGTAATATACTCGCGTACGTAATAAATAAAATACTATGCATACGAGCTCATACTAGCTAGTAGTAGTATTTACAGCTGATTTAATTATTTATGTATTAACAATGCAAAATCTAAGGATAATAATAATACATGAGGGATCCGGTGTAACCGATATTTGCAACCTGCTGGTATCGTAATTTAAATAATACTAGCTAGTAATTATATGTGGCCGCCATTTTACGTCAGAAGTGACCTAGAGATCGTCATAATATGCCTACACGCGACCATTCTACTACGAGAGTAGCAGATATCTTTGATCGAAAGTTTTCTGTCATCCTTGGCAAAATGGTCCGCACGTACTATGCATAGTAGTATCATCCCACCCCTCCTCTTCTCACAACAACAACCAAAGCGACAATGGCCATGAGACAAGCATTGTCCACGCTCCTTCTCTCCCTCCTCCTCGGCCCGGCCGCCTCCCAGAACGGCGAGGAGGCGTGTGAGGAAAGAGGGTACGGACGGCAGCAGTGCCTCGACGTCGGGTGCTGCCAGTTTGAAGAGGGGCAGTGCTGGTCTGCCGTTCAGCGCGGTCCCTGCGTCGATCCAAACACCGGCCGACCGGGGAGCGGGGGGAGAGGGGAGCCGATCCTCCAGGGCCTCGAGGGATGGTCGAACGGCCAGGCCGTCTGGCACAGTCCCCCGTCTGGGTGGGGGTCCTGCGGCAGGGTCACCACCGTCTTCGGCATCGGCATATGCATCTCCCGCCAAGCCTGGGCCACCGGCCGCGCAAGGGCTGATCACATCGCCAACGTCTTCCACCAGCTCATCGACAACGACGGCGATGGCAGACCGGACGACCCTGCCGTCCTTTCGAGGATGGTGAACAACGGGTACCTGCTCTGGGTGCCGGACGGGGAGGCCGATAACGAGAGGAATGCCGGCCGATGGCCGGACGACGTGGGACCGAACCAGATGTCAGGGGTGCACGAGGCCTTCCCCAACAACTGCCAGGCCCCGGTCAACCGAGGCGCGGACCCTACGAACCGATCTACGTGGCCGGCCGCTGTTTCCAACTCTCGGGGGTGCGACACCCGGAGGGACGCCAGCACCGAGGAGATCCTGCACCTCATCACGCACGCCGCCGCAGAAGAGTACCCCGACCTCTGGGGCATGTCATTCCGGAGTGAGGTAGGCGTTGCCCTCCGGGCAGCCAATGGCAACTGCGGCCACGGCTACCTCGGAAACTGGATCGACCCGTCCTCGGGACGTTGCACCGGGCAGCACGCCTATAATGACGAGACGTGCGATGAGCGATGCAACGTCGTAGAGGGGCTGTACTGGGCCGTGACGTCCTACATCGGGGGCCTGTACACTACGACGCAGACCGGCGAAATCAGCAACGAGTGGCTCATGGCGACTCCCGACGCTAACATGCCCGTCTGGCCCAGGGGAACGCCGAACGCGGTCAGCTTGGAGGCCGGATCTCCCGCCCTGTACCGGCTGGTCTCCGACACCACGTCGAGGGGCCACGCCTGGCTTCCCGCCGTCATGCCAGACGGCAGGTACCGCCCGTCCGAAGATTTCGACTCTACAACAACGACGGAAGTTACAGGCGCAAACCCGACCGAAAGTACGGGTGCCATCCCTGACCCCTCCTGCGAGGATGGCAGCGAGAGCTGCGAGGCCTGGGCTACTGCAGGCGAGTGCGGTGTGAATCCCACCTACATGCTCACTAACTGCGCCAGGTCCTGCAACACATGCGAGTCCGCCAATCCTCTCGAGCCTACACCAGAGTCTGCTGACAATGATGCGGAAGTGGAGACGGAAGCGCCAACGCAGGGCTCAACCGCGGCACCCACTGCAGCACCCACCATGCGTCGTGGTCAGACCGAAAGTACCCCGCCCAGGGAGATCGCCATCGACTGGATCTTCCCCGGTCCCCAGGGGCTGCCCCACGTTTCGGCAAACGTCGGGGATACCCTCGTGTTCACGTGGGGGGGGGTCCACAATGTTTACATCGCCCCGTCCAACAGCTGTAACAACTTGGCCAGCGGAGCCAACCTCGGTGCTTCGTCCCCGGTGCGTTACACGGTCCAGGCGGGAGATGAGGGCGGCATCGTCTTCGCCTGCGAAGTCCCGGGCCATTGCCAGGCCGGGATGCTGCTTCCCGTGGATGTGGGACAGAGTAGCTCTAACGAAGGTTCTGGCGCCACCCCTGACCCCTCCTGTCAGGATGGCAATGAGTTCTGTGAGGCCTGGGCAACTGCAGGCGAGTGCGATGTGAATCCCACCTACATGCTCACTAACTGCGCCTGGTCCTGCGACGAATGCCGGCTGCGGCGCTCCTGAGTCTTTTCCTTCAATCACAAGCTCGTCCTTTCCGCCACGGAACTGAACCTACTACCAGTCCGTTCCTTCCTTGTTTGTTCCTATATGTAAGTGTATAGTGTATAGAACTTTATGGCACTCAAACAAAAGGAAAAAAATTATAAAATGAATGAGAAAGGACGCCGACGACGACTCGGGACCCGGGACCCGGGACCCGGGACCCGGAACACGAAAATACTGTAAATACTAGCTAGAAGTACTACTACTCTAGTACTACTCTAGTACGAGAGTACTACTAGAGTAGTATTGGTAGTATTAGTAGGAGTAGCTCGTAGTCAGTAATACTCTAGAGGAGTAGTCCGAGAGTATGTCATACTCTAGAGTATGTATACTAGCTAGAGTACTAGCTAGTATTCATAGTGTTTTAATAATGCCGTTGAAGGACCATATATATAAAAAACATACATGCTTGTACTATGTATAGTACTAGCTATGCATAGTATGCATAGTACTCTACTACGAGTAGTAGCTAGTAGTACTACTTAAACTTGAGTACGAGCTCGTAGTATGCATATTATGCATACATTATTATGCATACTA
>Ga0315315_10005939_pt1 | contig 11267 bp, 7 predicted proteins | sample M140m3416metaG_FD_203699 | JGI IMG/M metagenome (GOLD analysis project Ga0315315, IMG submission 203699) | Ammonia-oxidizing marine archaeal communities from Monterey Bay, California, United States - M1 40m 3416 | ecosystem: Environmental > Aquatic > Marine > Intertidal zone | place: USA... | reverse complement strand
GACGGAAGTGTCATCATCTGACGAAAGGTGTCCTCCAACTTTGAGCGACATGTTGAGCTTCCTTTCGTAATCCCTCTCGCTGTAATTGGCATTCCGCCTCTTCCTTTTCTTGCCAGCGAGGTTATCTTTTTCTTCTACTTGGGCCTCTCCAACCATCTTTTTCCAGAAATCTGGGTCATCGATATCAACGTCCTCTGTATTGTTGCCATCGCCGTTACGACCTCCATCTCCCTCGTTCTTTGCCGCCTTGAAAGAAGCCTTTGAAAATGTGCCACCCACGGCGCTACTTTTGCTGCCGGTATTATCGTGGACGACTGTTTTTGCTCGTCTTGCCATAATCGAATCTATATCCTGGCTCTCGAAATCATTGGATTCCTTTTCAGAAGCTCCGCTCTTTTCCTCATTGAAGAGATCGTACGCTCCGTGTCTCAGCAGCTGCTCAACCTCCTCCTTCGATAGGACTCCTTCGCCATTGGCAGAACCGCCCTCAAATCCCTGAAGAACAGCTTGGTCGAGACCCATCTTCAGAGAACTCTGATGGAACATCTGCATCTCGTACGTCTTTCTGGAAAGGAGGCGGTAGACCTTGACGCTCTTCGTCTGCCCAATGCGGTGGCACCTCGCCTGCGCTTGCAGATCGTTCTGCGGATTCCAGTCGGAATCGAAGATGATGCATGTGTCAGCAGCCGTTAGGTTGATGCCAACTCCTCCGGCCCGGGTCGACAAGAGCATGACAAAGGATGACTCTTCTCCCTCCTTGGGGTCTGTCTGGAATCGATCGATCGCCATCTGCCGCTTCTTCCCGGTGATGCTGCCATCGATGCGTTCATGCTTGAACCCACCGAGGTCTAGGTAATCCTCAAGGATGTCAAGCATGATCTTGAACTGCGAAAAGATCAACACCCGATGGCCGTCCGCCCTGAGCTTCGGTAGAAGCTTGGAAAGAAGGACAAGCTTGCCGGACGCCTTTACCAAGAAATTCTCCTCGCCTTTCTTGTCGTCTTGCGGCACGTCCTCACTGACCCTCAGTTCCTCTTCCACGCCCCGGAGAAGGAACGGGTGATTGCAGCACTTTCGAAGCTGCATCGCCAGGTTGTTGATGCTGGGACCATCGAGGGCCTTCTTCTGGTTGCGGTGCAAGAACTGAACATTCTTCTCGTACAGAGCGCGATAATATTGCTTCTGCAGCACTGTGAGCTCTACCTCGATGAGCGTCTCTTCCTTCGGCGGCACCGACTTCTCCACGTCCTCCTTCAGGCGGCGCAAGATGTAGGGGCGGATGCTCTCGTGGAGCTCGTCGACCCTCTCCTTGCTCTTCATATCCCCGTACTTCTCCAGGAACTCGCCAACGTCGTCGAACTTGTCCGGGTCGACAATATTCAGCAGTGTCCACATCTCGTTCATGTTGTTCTGTATTGGGGTTCCCGTGAGCAGGAGGGTGCTTCCGAAATGGAACCGCTCGTGGCGCAAGTTGCTGGCAAGCTTGGAGGTGTGGTTCTTCAGCCGGTGGGCCTCGTCGACGACGAGCACCTCCCACTGGACCGCCGTCAGCTCCAAGAAGTCTTCCGTCACGAGCATCTCTGGCGTGGTGATGACCACCTGGGTCATCCACGTCCTCTCCCACCTGGCCGCGCCCCGCCTGTGGCACTTCTGCAGGAAGTGCGCGTTGAAGCTGACGTTGGTGGGCCGGTCGGTCTCGTACGCCATCTCGAACTCCCTGATGTACTCCCTGTCCTTGGCGGACCCGTGGTAGACGCAGGTGTTGAGGTCAGTCCACGCGGTGAACTCCCTGTACCAGTGGGGGATGGTGGAGAGGGGGGCCACGATGAGGAAGGGCCCCCTCAGGCCCAGCTCGGTGGCGAGGGTGTTGATGTACACCGCCGTCTGGATGGTCTTCCCCAGGCCCATCTCGTCGGCCAGGATGGACGAGCGGTCGTTGACGTTGTTGGCCAGCAGCCAGGACACCCCCTCGGCCTGGTAGTCCCTGACCCTGCCCCCGTTGGCGAAGACGTGCCCCTCGATCTTCCTCTGGTATTCAGCAATCCTACCCGCCTTCTCCCCCTCGGACCCCTTGGCCCGGTCCCCGAAGATCTTGTAGAGGCGCCTCCTGGCCTCCTCCTGGCGGGCGAACGCCCTGGTCATGACCGACCGGACGGGCTTGGCCGACCTGGAGAGGAAGGCTGCCACGTGCGCCTCGTACTCGACGTCATTCAGGATGAGGTCCCGCTCGAACTCGTACGACGAGTCCGAGTACGGGGTGCTCCCCCACTTGATGAGGAACTGCCTCCCGGTCCCCGCCTCGAAGTTCGGATCGTCCCTGTCCAGGACTATGCCGTACTTCTCGACGGAGGTGGCGGCCTCGCCCCCGGCGGCCCCGGCGCCGCCCTTGTCCCCCCGCGTTGCCCGGCCCTCCCCCCGTTCCTGCTCCTCTTCGTCGTCCCCGTCCTCGTCCTGGTCCTCCTCGGGATCCAGAATCTCCAGCACCCGCTCGATCTGGACGTACCCGGGGTCGTAGTACTCCCCGTCCCCCCGCTCGTCGGCATCGAACAGCAGACCGTTCTCGGCCCTGCGGAAGAACGTGGTCAGGTACGTCTTGGCGTTGTCGACCTGGGCCACCAGGTCGTCCTGCGTCTCCCAGGAGCAGTGCAGGAAGGACAGGCCGGCCCACTTGACCAGGAAGCGCTCCTCGAAGACCCCGTCGTCAGCGGCGGCGCCATCGGCCCCGCCGTCGTCCCCTTCGGCGCCGTCCTGGAACCAGCGCGAGCCATTGTCCACCTCGGACGTGTTCATCTTCCTGCACACCTCCCTCCACCTAGCCCTGGTCATGGAGCGGCTGGCCAGGATGCGCTGCATCTTGACCTCCTCCGCCTCCTCATCGCCACTGTCGTCCCCTCCACCCCCGTCGGAGTCCCCGCCGTCCCCGGGCCCGTCGTCCTCGGATTCCGACGACGACTCCATCAGGTCGGCGTCGTCGTCCGAATCCTCCTCGTACACGACCGCCATCTCGGTCCGGACCGTGCGGCGCCTGGCCCTGCGCCGGACGGCGGGGGACTTGATGGGGGAGGGGGGAGGGGGCGCCGCCGCCGCCCGCCTGCCGGCCCTCGGCCCGGGGCCGGGGCTGGAGGGGGGAGGATCAGGATCCGTCATGCTGGCCGAGTACTTGGTGGCCCGGGACGAGACGCGCCTGGCCGGGGCCGGGGCAGGGGCCGGGGCAGGGCTCTTGCTCCTCGTGCGGGAGCTGCGGCGCGACATGGCGTCTGGCTTGAGGGGGTTGCTGTTTTGTGGGACGCCAGCTGGGGGGCGCCGGAGGTCTTCCCGCAGGAGGCGCCGCAGCAAGAGGAGGGCGCACCAATACTCCAGCTAGAAAGGGAAGTTCTATACTGGATATGCATACAGTATGCATACTACCATAGCTAGAGTGGTATACAGTATATGCATAGCAGTATCCCACCATCAGTATGCATACTGTATGCTTACTAGCTAGTACGAAGTCTTAGCCTTATAGACGGCCGTCGGCGAGTGCCGAGCCGGCCTCGCCATGATGCCATGACTGTCCGTGGAAAGTCTTAGTGCGAGCCGGCCTTGCTTTCCGACGGACGCTCCTCATTCTTAGGGCGCGCGTTTGCGTCCCAGGGTGGGTTCACACCCGTTCGGTTTTTTCTCGCTGCGTTCGGCGTTCCGTGCGTTCGGTGCCCCGCCCGCCACCCCCCTTCCGCCCCTCTTCCTCCTGACGGCGCTGCGGCGTTCCCCCTCTCCTCTCGCACGCGCCACAGTCCCGCACAGGGCGTCGCCTCGCTTGCGCCACCACCACCACCTACCCACCCTTTCGCGCCGCCCGCGGTATCTTTCTCCGCGCCTGGGGGCACCTCTCATGCTCCGGAGGTGCCTCCCGTCCGTCCCGAGGGCGGCCTCGGGGGCCGCGAGGGCGCTGGCGGGCGGAAGCCGGCGGCGGCCGGGCGCCGGGGGCGGAGGCAGAGGCTCCCGGCCGCGGGCCAGGTGGGCGTCCCCTGCGGCCGGGCCAGGCCGGGGGAGCGACCTGGACCAGGACCGCGACCGCGACGGGCCCCCGCCGCCGCCGCCGCCGCCCAGGGACGGAGCCACGGCCCCCCTCGCTGCCTCCCTTGTGGCCTCCCTCCCCCCCGGCCTCCGGCCCTACGCGCACCTGGCCAGGCTCGATCGGCCAGTGGGCTCCCTCCTCCTCCTGTGGCCGTGCGCCTGGTCGACGGCCCTGGCCGCTCCTCCCGGCTGCCTCCCCGATGGGGACCTGCTGGCCCTGTTCGCGGCAGGATCGCTAGTCATGAGGGGGGCAGGATGCACCATCAACGACATGTGGGACGCGGGGTTCGACCGCGAGGTGGAGCGGACCAGGGACCGGCCCCTGGCCAGCGGGGCCGTCACGCACCGGCAGGCCGGGGCCTTCCTGGCTGCCCAGCTGGCCGCCGGCCTGGGGGTGCTGTGCTCCCTGCCCCACCTCGAGTACACCTTCCTGGTGGGAGCGGCCAGCCTGCCCCTGGTGGCGGTGTACCCCCTGATGAAGCGCGTCACGGACTATCCCCAGGTAGTTCTGGGACTGACCTTCAACTGGGGAACGATGGTGGGGTGGGCGGCCGTGCACGGGTCGATCGACTGGGGCGTGGTGGGGCCCCTGTACGGGGCCGGAGTGGCGTGGACCCTGGTGTACGACACCCTGTACGCGCACCAGGACAAGGCCGACGACGCCAGGCTGGGGCTGAAATCGACTGCCCTCACCTTCGGGGACGGCGGGACCAGGACCGCCCTGTACGGCCTGACGGCGGCGGCCCTGGCGGGGTGGGGGGCGGCCGGCTGGGCCTGCGGCGTGGCCGCCTCCCCGCTGTACTGCGGGGGATGCGCCGCGGCAGCGGCGCACCTGGTGTGGCAGGTCCGGACGGCCGACCTGGACGATCCGGCCAACCTGGCGGAGAGGTTCCGGAGCAACAATCAGGTCGGGGCGCTGGTGTTCGCCTCATGCGTCGCAGGAAATCTGGCCATGGCACCGGTCCTGCCAGCCTGAGGAGGAGGGCTTGGGGGGCTCAGGAGGCGGGGCCTGAGGAGGGGCTGGGAGGCTGAGGTCGGGGATGACACAACCGGGTATGTTTCAGTTTGGGGGGAGGAAGGTTTCCGAAGCGCGCGCCGATCCAAGCACGACACCTGCCTGTACGAGCTCGTAGGGTACATTAATAATTAGTATGGATATTATGCATACGAGCTCGTATTATTAATACAGTATGTACGAGCTCGTACTAGCTACGAGCGCTCATAATAGGCTTATAGAAAAGGTATCCACACAACATCTATCTGAGCACGAAGTATACTACAGGCAGGAACATGAATGAGCTCGGCTAGCTAGAGTCTTACGCCTACTACACCACGTACTACTATCTAGTACTATTAGTAATATGCATACAGTATGCATATTATGCATACTTACTCTAGTAGTAGTTATCTTTCACGTCGAGAGCTGTGGACTGACTGTGATTAACCTAATCCTAAGTGTTCTCCTTCAAATATGTAGTTACACAGCCAGGGCCGATACCGTAAGTACGCATGCCTCCAAAGATACCCTGGTCGCATACCCAATGTACGAGCCGGCTAGTACGAGTTCGACGACACCACACGCTATGTACGAGCGTACTACACAAACGGTCGTCAGTGGTCGTATCTGTTGGCGCGCAACACAAAGAGATTGCATAGATTGCGCATTGCTCTCACGAACACAGGCAAACATGACCGACGCAGAGGCCCAGATGGAAGCTCCCGCCGCCGGTGGCGACTTCACGGCTGGAGTTGGCAAAGTCCAGGTAAGTCCAATTATGCTTGGGTCGGGCCGAGCTGCGCCTGGCGCGATTTCGCGTTCGTGGTGGGGTCGTGGACGAACTCGCCTGTCAATCAAGGGCGCCCTCATACACGACCAGCAGCTGCATTTCGCGTCGGTGCGGAGCGCGTCGGTGCGGATATCTTGTACGGCTGGAGTTCTATAATTTGCAGATTCCTCACCAAATTGAACGCATTGTCATACTCGCCGCATGCCTCAGGTCACCGTTTCTGAGAAGCAGATGCCCATGGTTGGCATGTTCGTTGCAGCGGCCATCCTCGTCATTGCCATTGTCCAGCACCCCACAGTTGATGGAGACAACGTGTTCTACAATTATGCGCTCTCCGTCGCCATCGTCGCCATGATCTTTTCCTTATTTGGTCTCATTTTGAACCGCAACGATGGTCTCAATGAAAGGTTCGGCAAGTTCAATGCCTACTTCCTTTTCCTGTGGAATGTCATTGGGGCTACCATCCTTACCTTCCCCGGACCCTTCCAACAGCTAGGCAACGCATATTTTTCTGTCTGGGCCCTAGCAGTCTTCTCTATGATGGCCGTTGGAGTTTCCCCCTCTTCTCTGAAGGACGAGGTCTCCGGCATGGGTGCTCAGGCTGGTCTGATGGCTTCTGCGATCATTGTCCTTATCGCATTGGTTGGTCCTGCAGGTCTTGGATCAAACAACGCGAATGGTCAGGTTGTTTACGGAGTCGTCTTGGCTGCCCTCACCATTGTGTTCATTGGTGCTTTCATGTTCTTGGAGCGTGGAGGCAGTCCTCCCTCCAGGGTCAAGATGCCCCTCCTGGTCCTCTTGGCTATTAACTGGGTCGTCTGCGCTTGCTTCCTCACTTTCAATGGTCCATTCACCGCTGCTGGTAACGGATACTTTGGAGCCTGGGGAGGAGCCGCCACCGGTCTCAGCGCTGCCGCAGCAGCGTACGGAGCCTAGAGATAAGTTTGACAATCGAAGATTCGTGGGGCAGCAATACAAGCTACGTAGCAAGATCCGTTCGCTGGAGAGTATCATTTCATACCGATTTGAGCTCAGACAGCTCGGGTGGGACCTTTGACAGACTGCTACTCCATTTTGCTTACATACGAGCTTTCTCGAGCCGCACACTTATACCTAGTATATGTCATGATCTACACGTTGCAATGTATTTGATGAGAGGCATTCCCTATTGGGCTCGAGTTGAATACATTTTATTTTTAAAATCTACATGGAAGAAAGAAGTATTTTAGTATGTAGTACGAGCGTAGTAGGACTGTATGGTCGTAATAGCTAGTATGCATATGCATAGGAGGAATACATCCAGAGCTCTTAGTACAGTGGAAATACCAGAGTACATGGTGTGATATCTTTAGACGTAGTACGTATGAATACTAAGTTAGAAAGTACTATGAATTATTCCTTTTAGAGTACTCTAGAGTATCAGTGATCAAGTACATGATGTATGTAGTGATCGTCATCAATGATCAACATCATGTTTTTATGATCAGTATCGTCTCATCTTCACCAACCATCATCATCACGGTCCCTCTCTTCCCCCCCCATATTCCGTCTACCGTCGCTGCCACCAACTTATAACCTCTGGAATTGCACCTAGATGCCTGCAAAGCTTGCTGTACCTAGTTGTGAAGTCTATGTTCGGAAATGAGCGGCGCTGGTATACCTCCTGCCCGTGTCCTGGACCAGGAAGTGCAGCATCCGTGCCCACATCTGTCGTGTCCGCGCTGGACCTAGAGCGATCAGATGCTTTGGTTCTAGGCCTCCCCGATCAAAATCCGTTGGCAGTTGTAGATGTTATTCACTCCTTTGAGCCATCAATTGATCGTCCCAAGGGCGTTCCGCCGCTCGCGGAAAGTACGGAGAGAATGGTTGCTGCTAGCGCTAATTGTGCACCTCCGAGAATGCAGCTGCATCCTGCGACGGAGGAGGTGCTCATTCTATTATCAGGGGTTGTGGACGAATGCCCTGAAGAAGACTTAGTCGAACAGGATAAATCGGAGAAATGGACAAACGTTGCTGTTCAATGTTTTTGCGATGCCGATGCCGCGGGAGTCCTATCTGTGGAGCTTGTGGCGAAAAAAGTACCAGTTCGGCAAGTCTCAGATAACAGCGTGCTCTCCATCGAGTTGCGGTTGGTTCATTCCGATTCGCCATTCTTCCTGCAGGCATTGGAAGGTCCCTCTGGTGGTAATCACGACGGGGAATACGAGGCGTGCACTGGTCCCTACGGTCAGTATCACCGTGCAATGCGTACTATCCGAAACTGTTTTGACAGAAGGCTTGTTATGATGGGATCCTTCCTCGTAATAGTTTTGCCACCGCAATGGTCAGATAATTCGCAGACGTGGGACCTTACGTCTGATCCATGTTCATCTCTGGAAGGAGAAAATGAAATTGTAGCAGTTTTTGCAATTGATTGCATCACAGAAACGATAAATAATGAAAATGATGGAAGTCGAGATGTCGCTGTTGATCGAAGGTGGTGCTATCGTCTGCAAGACGCCAAGTTTTCGCTCAGGTTGTCTTTGGACCAAACTGCTTTAGAAGGAATGAGGAGAGACGAGTTACCGATCGGGACAATCACTGAATTGAAATCTGTGAATGAGAGCTGCCCTGGTTATGAAGATCTCGTGGACGAGTTGATGCGGCTTTCGCATGTGCAACATCCGTCTGGGGCTCCTTCAGCTGTACTTCTAACAGGGTGTGCGGGCGTTGGCAAAACCAAATTGGCCTCTTGTATCACCGCTAAACTGGAGGCTTCGGACGCTTTCCATTCAGATGTGTGCTACGTATCGGCCAAAGATATCGTACTCGCGGCAGCGGCGTACGTTGATCTTGACGATTTGATCAACTTCATACTGTCACCCAAGGATAGCGGTACCGTCGGTTGCCTGATCCTTGATGATCTTGACTCTGTAATTGACGCTGCGGAGGGGAGCGAGGGCTCTGGCCATCAGGACATGGAACGTGTGTTGGCGATCAACGCTGTTGTGGGCGCAATTGACTCTCTTGTAGAAAAGTATGACAAGGAAGGTTCTAAAGTCTCGGGGCCTAGACCCTTCATTCTCGGTATTTGTTGTGCAGATATTGGCAACCTCCCCAAGGAGTTTGTTCGTGTTGGTCGCTTTGAGAAACTGGTGACAATGGATGCGCCAACGCAGTCGCAGAGAGAGCTTATTTTAAAGCATATGTTGCAAGATCTCCCCCTTGCTGACGTATCAAACAAAGAAACGAAAGGAGATTTTGACAGGGTTGAGATGGCTGCTCGGTGGGCAGAAGCTCTTGCGCAACAAACGGCTGGATGTGTCGCATCCGACATTCGTCGCATCTGCGCAGATGGTCTCACTCGGGCTCACTCTCGCCTACTGTATTCTCAAGATAAAGATTTGATGTCTATATCAGGACTGGAGAAAACCAGGGTGATTTGGGATGACATTAGAGAAGCAGCACGGATATGCGTCCCGTCACAATTGGCTCACCTTGATGTCACCATATCAAAATTCCTGTGTGAAAATGTAGGTTCGGGACGCTTAGATTACAAGGCATTGCACCAAGAAGCGTGGACGAAATTTGGGGGGTATGCTGAGGTCAAAGATCGAGTGTATCGGACTGTCGTCAGCCCTTGGAGCCGTGATTCTGCTAACGACGTTAACGACGGATCAGGGGATAGCAAGATTATGCTGAGGATCCCGCCTCCTTCTGGAGTATTATTTTATGGTCCACCGGGCACAGGCAAAACCATGGCTTCGCAATATCTAGCTTCATCCCTGGCGCTGCCTATGGTCAAGGTAAAGGCATCAGATGTTCTTGATCAATGGCTCGGTGGATCTGAAGCAGCAATACGGTCACTATTCGCCCGTGCTAGGTCAGCTGCCCCATGCATTTTACTGTTCGACGAAATCGATGCACTGGCGAGCAATCGCAGCGACGAAGGAGATTCCACTAACGTCCATTCCCGAATTCTCTCCACCCTTTTGAATGAAATGGATGGAGTATCGAGCAGTTCTGGTAGAGGTGGAGTTCTTGTCGTTGCGACAACAAATCGTCTGCATGCTATTGACGCTGCCTTGCTGAGGCCTGGCCGACTGGAGGAGCATATTGAGCTAAGGAAGCCAGCAGTGGCCGATATCAAGGCAATTTTTGCCCTTCGCCTGGCAAAGGCTAGCTGTGCGAGCAATGTGGATACGAATACATTAGCAGTCCAACTACAGGAACGCGGTGCCAGCGGAGCTGATGTCGAGGGAATCTGCACCGCAGCATGTCTGCACGCGATCAGAGTGGCGTCGAATAATAGTGTTGGAAAGGATGGGGAAACAAAGATATCGTTGACGATGAACGATTTTGCCGAGGCATTGACAAAAGTGTTTCTGTAATAAAATTAGCAGATAAATCTAGTGGTCTCTGTGAAAGAGCCTTCTCTTTTGAGACCTGTATACTATGGATGCCCTTCGCAGACCGGCTTATTTCTCCCGGTGCAGCGAGATGGAATTTAAACAATCATCTCATTCCGTCGCCTCTCGCTCATCTGCAGTCAACAAAGGCTCCTTCAGCGCATCTTTATCGCTCGTCGGAACAGGCATCTCGGTTAGAGAACCTGTTTCAATCCTCCCAGAGGTTTCTTCGTCAGTGCCTTCACTTCCCTGGTAACTTTCTTCTCTGCTTTCTTCGTCGTTCAACGCGCCCACCACGATACGAATGAAGTAATGAGCTGCTCTCTCCTTGCTGAGCTGAAAGGTCACACCATCTGACCGACGCTCACTATGCCACTCTAAAATGGACTGAAGGTCCTCGCGCGCACGTCGCTCCTGCGCCGCACCACGCCAAATGAACGTACAAGCCAGCATCAGACATATTATGCATCCCAGCAGTGCGAATAATTCTCCAATTTCTGCTATTTCTGAACGTCGGACGTCAAGGATAAGAAATATGCATGCGGCTCCTAACAGAGGGGAAATGAAAAGTAGAGCCTGAGCCCTCCCCTTGGTCGTCTTGGCAACAGCCTGCCACCCGTTTAGCTCGCGATTCGTATCCTCGGCAAAGCTAAACCAGTGCTCGGGATGGATGTGGTCGCAAAGATCACGAGGAACAGCCTCGGGCACGCACGGTTTTGGAAGGAGGGTTCTGCTTTCGGTGACATTAATGCGTACTTCGAGGCATTCGTCTTGGGATGGATCTTCCGATCCATGACCGCTTGATTGGCTTTCGCCCATCGTTTCGTTAGATTTATTCGTGTTTCTGCTCTTGTGACAGGTGACAGGTCAAGCAGAATTTCCTTTGGCGAGACTCTGGTCTGTCTGTGTTAATTAAAAAAAGGAAAACCTATTCACACCTTATTATTATTACTAGCTAGTACGAGCTCGTATTATTATTATCTTATGTTTGTGAACGGAGCTCGAAAAATATTTTATTTGTCTTTCTCCTATATAA
>Ga0315315_10005934_pt1 | contig 11276 bp, 6 predicted proteins | sample M140m3416metaG_FD_203699 | JGI IMG/M metagenome (GOLD analysis project Ga0315315, IMG submission 203699) | Ammonia-oxidizing marine archaeal communities from Monterey Bay, California, United States - M1 40m 3416 | ecosystem: Environmental > Aquatic > Marine > Intertidal zone | place: USA... | reverse complement strand
AAAGCGAATCCCAAGTTACCAGATTCTTCATCAAAAACATAAGAATAATTAGGCATGGAATTTACCATGCTAATCAAATCAGACTCTGATTGCATTTCTTGAAAGAAATAAATATCAGCATCCCATTTTTCAAGCAAATTTTTAACATAATCTTTAGTTGTTGAATGCTGAGGAAATTGCTTGATGTTCCATGTAACAACTTCTACTTGGTTACTTAAACCGTAATCAACAGCATTAGGAAATTCATATGGATTTGTTGTGTTGCCACCACCGCCTGTATTATCGCCACCGCCTGTATTATCGCCACCAGAGCTTGCTGTAACAGATGAACCGCCGCCGCCGCCGCCGCAAGCGCTGATAATCAAAAACAATACAATAAAAAATTTATTTGAGAGTCTTACCATAAATGTAATTTACTAATAAAGTTCCAACTTGACCTAAACTTTGTGGTGAACAATTTTCTGGTACATCATTTTGTGTATGCCAATGATTATAAAATAAATTAGGGTAGTCAAAATCAATGATATCAATGGTAGGAATTTTTGCATTCTCCCAAAGCGGTACATGATCATCATAGATTTCATATCCGATATTGTATTCAAATGCACTTAAAGAAAGCTCATTTGCTAAGCTCCACAATTCTTTAACTTTATCTTTATCTATTTGATAAGAAAACCTTTCAATAGGTATTTTTAAATTTTTGTCTCCCACCATATCAACAATTATTCCAGAATTTGGTTTTTTGATTGGTAGATTTTTTGAAAAGTATTCTGACCCCATTGCGTATGTAGTTGGCTGTCCATCAATACCAACATCTTCAGCATCAAAAAAAACTAAATCTATGCCAACAGGAGGATTTTCATTAGAAAAAATATTAGCAAGCTCCATTAATACAGCCGACCCGCTAGCGCCATCATTTGCTCCTAGTATAGGTATATTTTTATTTTCTTCATTTAAATCTTGATCTGACAATGCTCTAGTGTCCCAATGAGCGCCAATCAAAATTCTTTCTTTTGATGCTTTATTAAATTGGATTATAAAGTTTTTTCCTTTTCTTTCTATTCCAGTAATATGTTCATTGTAAATAAATTCTTGAACAATAACATCAGAAGATAGATTTACAAGGTACTTCTCTAAATGTATAGCAAAGTTTTTATGTCCATCAGAACCTGGATTTCTGGGACCAAAACTACATTGATCTAGTAAATACTGAAATGCTCTATTTTGATCAAAAACTGGAATATTAATACCAGAATTATCTTGAGCACATCCTGCAAAAAAAAGTACTAATAATATTAATCTATTCATTGCCCCTAATTGCTATATTTAAATTAACTCCAAAATCTCTGTCAATTCTTTTACCAGTTAATCGAGTATCATTTTCTCTATATTCATAAAATAAGCTTCCTGAAATATCATTAGTTAATGCATAGCTAACTCTTAGGACGCCCTTGCGAGTATTTGAAAAATTTTGCTCAACAAAATTAATTTTATCTTTAGAGCCTTCCTCTATTTTTTTAGAAAAATCCATATTAAATGTTATATTAAAATTATTTTTTAAATTTATCTTTCTTTCTGTAAAGGGTAACGTAAAACGAATTCCTCTGGAGAAATTGTAAGAAATTGTAGTAAGTATACTGTTGTCTGAAATGTATGTCAATCCATTTGCAACTTCATCTAAAGTGTGAGTTATATTGCTTCTAATATTTGTTGAAATTCCATTTTTAAATGTAGTGCTAATTCCTAGCAACGGCGAAAATGATCTTGTGGTTCTTGAGAATTGAAGGTAATCACTAAAATCATCCTCAAAAGATGAAATATCTAATAACTTAATTCCTGAAATGCTTTCATCATTAAATTTCCATGATAAATTTTGTTTTCCAGAAAAAGCATGCTCTAATGATATGGCGCTTACATACGGTCTTACTAGGCCAATTTTTTCAAGACCTCCAATTCTAATAGTCCAATTTGAAAAAGGAAATCCTTCCGACATATAATCTCCAAATGCAATGTAGTCCCTATTAATTGAACGAATATCAATGTTATAACCATTAATGCTCGATGATATACTCTCATTAAATGAAAAGACTACAGAGGTTCTCGGATTAAATCTAACTCCTGTCCTCGCTGTAAATGATTTTTTGAAATCTATATTTCCAGTATTAAATCCTACTTCAGGTATAGATGTTAATTCGAGATCTTCATTAAACCCTAATCGATAAGCCAAAGGAATTTGGTCATTTATTCCATTAGATTTTCTGTTTGTTATATTAGTTATACTAATAGACAATGGATCAATTTTTTTGGATTCAGAATATATTTTTTCAATAACTAGATTACTTCTTAAAGTTTTTTTCTTTTTGGTTAAACTTTCATTATCTGCTTTATCTTTATTTTCCTCTTCAGATTCTAAACTCTTTAAACCGCGAGATCTTGATCTGGTAGACGATTTATTTGATTGTTTTTTTTCAGCTGGTGTATAAAAAATTTCAATAACTTCAGTTGGAGATAATGAAAAATTTACTCCAGTATTTCTTGACAAATTTATAGTTGCTGCGTCTACAACGCTATTTAAGGGTTTATTCCATGAATAATTTGAATTATATGTAAAAGTTGGTTTAAACCATTTAATCCATTGTGGATTAAATGTGTATGCGAAATTTTCGGTTGAACTTGTAAGCTTTCCAACTTTTAATTCACTTAATACTTTATCTCTATAATCTGACATATCACTTCGAATATTTTTATTATATGATAGCTGCGAATTATCAAAAACCTTATAATTCACAACAAATCTTCTATCTAAACCCAATGTAAAGTCTTCTACTAAGTCACTATTTCTTCTAGCAACCTTTTCTGTTAAATTTCTATTAACTTTCATTCCTGTGGAAAAAGTTGTTGGAGTATAAAAAAATCGAGTTTCACTTAGCTTTGGTCCAATTATTGGTACATTTTTTGTCCATTTAAATGCTTCTATATAATTATCAGATGGAAAGCGTAAATTGTAATCAACATTGGTGTTAATTCTGCTAATGTCAACTTGCTCCATTATAACATCTGATTTATTCTGTGAAGAAATATTAAACCCTGCACTCAAATTATCAATAGAGTATTTAATGATTGGATTTTCAGATTTAATATTCTTTGATATTCTACCGCCAATGCTAATAGTTGAAGACTTGACTAAAATAGAATCTGGAGCTGAATCATTTGTTCTAATATCTGTTCCAGGGAAAAATTTTGGTGCATTATTAATCATATTATAATTCATATTTATTGGAAATGTGATACCAAGCCTGCTAGGGAAAAAATTTCCTAATTGTATATTATTATTAAATGTAAAATTCTCAACAGATTGGTTAGTTCCTATTCTTTCTTGCAACACATGAAAATCAGCATCTTTCCTGCTGTAAGAAACAGTAGCTTCGCTCAAATCAGATAGATTAAACTTTGACTTTAAACGAATTGCAGTTCCTGTTTCTTTTTTTACTCCGCTAAGCCTAAGCTCATCAAGCCATACTTCCCCAGTAATAGGATGATTAGATTCATTTTCGATTCCTACAATAAAATATTGTAACCTTGAAAGTGAAGGGTTCCCTACGATTTCAATATTTTCATACACTTCATTAAATTCGTCAATAAAACTATATTCTTTATAATTAATTGAATCAGTAAAAGCATCATTAGGATTTATTAATTTAATTGATTCAAGGGTCTTATTTTTTAAACTTGTTAGCCAATTTAAATCTAAATCAATCTCATTTCTATTTAGCTCTTCATCCCAGGTATCATAAACTGGCTTAGTTAGTTTATAGTATTCATCACCATTACCAAATTTTATAAAAAATTTCAAATCAGTTTCTTCAGATGATGCAAAATCACTATTTCCATAAATAAACATTTTCATTCTATCATACATTAGAAAACTTTGACCTTTTTTTTGGTCCATAGCTAAGATTTTTTTAGCTGCTCCCTTATAATTTGAATCTAAATTATTAAATTTTAGCACCAAGGATTGTTCTTTAGATCTTATGTCGCTAACTTGATCATATTCACCAAATACTCCTTTTGGAGGTATATAATCAGGGTTATCTTCATCGTTTACGACAGAAACGATAAACGTGCTATCTTGAACAGCATATGCATCTTCAGTTAAAATTGAAGTACCCAACTCTTGCCAAGAATTTCCTACTAATTCCATCTTTGCAATCTCTAGTTGACTTGATTCACTTACTCCAGAAACAACAAGTCTTACATATTTTATCTCACTTAATGTAACATCTTGAATTTTATCAAAATGACTTAAAGGTATTCGCACAAGCTTCCAACCAGTTTTGGTCCCATTTATTTCTGAAAAACCTTCTACATAAGTGCTGTCATTAAGTGAAATAGTTTTAGTAAAATAGTCATTATTTCTATCTAAAAAACCAGACTGATCCAAATCTTCTGTATCAGGATACTTTCCTCCAGCTTGTATTCTTTCGCCACTTCCATTTCCTTCAGTACCATTAATCTTGCTATAATCTAAACTACCTTCAATATAGTCCCAATCGTCTCCATTTGGATCATTTGAATCAATATCGTCGGATGTGTTAATTAGTTCAGTTTCTCCGCTCGAAAGGAACTGTAAGTAAGTTGAACCATTAACATCTAAACAGCCGCCAAATCCATTCTCATAAGAACTAAAGCATCCATCTAAACCTGTGTCCTCATTATCTTCAAGGAAACCATTTCCTAAAGTAAATCCAGCTTCCGCAAGATCTTCGGTATTCAAAGAACCATCTCCATTGTAATCTTCGCTTATACTTCCTAAATCAATTGTCAAATCACCTTGATCACCTCTTAACCATATTTCAAAAAATCTACTTCTTGTTTGATCATAATCTCCAATAAACATAGGGGTTGTAATTCCTGCCCAAAGGGAGTCAGAATCAATAGATGCTTGAAAATCTTGGGGTTCATATTTTAATACTAAAACATCTGTAGTTAAATTTTGCGCTCTTTGAGAAGTAGAAACATTAGGCCATATATTGTTAGTTAAAACTTGAGAATATGGATTGTACCAATACATTTTCATTCTATTCATTTGACTATAATCTTCATTAGAAATTGGATCTAGTGGAGCTGAAGAAATATTCCAGAACCTTTTTAAAATAGATGGGTTAGTTACTCTTTTAGAGCCTTCAAAATCATCAATGAAAGCTACTCCATTACTGTCTCCAGTTCTTGAATTAGAAATTGAATTTGGATTAGGTAAAACTTGAGCAATTTCACCCTCAATAGAGAAAGTTGATATTTTATTTGCATTAAAAAAATTAAACTGATTTATTTTGGTTGATAGATTTTCTAAGTCTCTTTCATATCTACCATTTATATCCCATATTAAATTTTGAATAGGTTCATAGCCAACTTCTACTTTTTCATTCACGATATCTTGGTTATAATAAAGAGCGGTTAACCCTAAAAATGATTTTTCATTAAAATCTATTTGAGCTCTTGAACCAGCCATAATTTTTCTATCAAATGAAACTAGTTCATGCTTATCATAGCTTATTTCTAAATTACTATTTGGATCAATATCTCCAGTAAGAACAATCATTCCTGAGAAATAATCAATTTGGTAATCTTGACCTCTTTTAAGTTTTTCACCGTTTGAATAAATCTCTTCACTACCTTCAACCAAAGTAAAGCCTAAATTTATTGAAGACTTAGGGTTGGTATAATTAGCATTAATTGTAAATCGTGAATCTCCGGTATATTCAGTCCTGTTTGAAGATGTATACATTTTACCTTCTTGCAAAAAAGAAAGTAATTCACTGTTTATATTCCCACCTGAAATTTGTTCGTTTGATACAAATGGTAGTAGTGCTGGTAAATGAATTTCACCTGTTACAAGATTTATAATATTTGGATTGTTATAATCAACCAATTCATCTGGAACTGCTGCACCAGTCTGATTAAAGTTGTCAAGCCCAAATAGATTTAAAAATGTCCTTCCATTATCCGTTCTATCGCTTATTGGTGTTGAAAAATTATCTATAATTTGTACTTCAAGTCCTTCTGACTCTATATTTGTAGCGCCCATTGAATAAACATTTTTAAACATTAAATCCCATACCGGATGATTTGGATGCGAAGATTGCGCTTTAATCATTTTCAATGATAGACTTGAATTGTTATCTGATATATCTTCACCAATTTGAACAATTAATTCGCCGGTTGTTCTGTCAACAATTTTATAGTGTGCCGCAATTATTTCATTTTGTAATGTATTCTTCATTCTAATAAACCCAAGATCTTCATTTATAGTATAATCTGAACCTCTATTTAGTCTTATGAATGTCCCTTCTTTCCTTTTGTCTGAAAAAAAAGTTGTATTGTTTGGATCGATATGTGCTACACCAATATCTGCTTTTGGGTTATTTGAAGCATCAATCTTATATAGCTCAAAATCTCTGATAACAACATTACCTATGCTGTGTAGGCCATCTTCTAAAGGATAGTATGAAGGAATATTTACAGTAAACCCACTTTCCTCAATAGTTTGATTTGAACCATTTCGAAACCATTCATGAACGAAGAAATATAAATTTTTTCTATATTCATAATCTTGGATAGTGTTAATCTTTAACTCTGAATTACCCTTGTACTTTTGAGACTGTTTTTTTGTTTTTTCTATTGAAGCAATGCTTGTAATATTTATTGGTCCCAACTTGGATAAAGCTTTAACTCCAAAAAGCCCCTTATTTTGTCCTGAAAAAGTAACAAACTCAGTAGATGGCAATGATAAAGATATATTACCTAATTCTAATTTTTGTAAGATATCATCTTCATCTCCCCTGTAATCTATTCTTATTGTATTTTCCCAATCAAAGTCTCTTTCTGAATTTTGATCAAGAGAAACAGTGATTCTATCGCCGACTTTTCCCTGGACCATAAGTTGTTGTTTCTGATCAAATTTAAAGTTTCTTTGCTCTTGTTCTTTAAAGGATGACCTAACAAGTTCTTGGTCTTGATTGACAAGCTTACCAGTTAATTGAATATTTCCCTGAACTCTCAACGATGCTTTACCTAATGTACCAAGATCTATCTCTGCAATTTTCCTAAATCTACCTGATTTTTTACTTGCTGTTGTATCTGAAGAGGACAACATAAATGGTTGAGAAAAATTAAATTGCTGATTCGCTAAATAAAGCTGTTTGATATAATCATCAAAAGATGAAATAAAGGGAAGGCTTGTTGAATTATTGTAAAAATTTTGTTTAATTCTAATTTGACTAAATTCTCTATCAACTTTTAATTCATAATTAAAATATTTTTTGTCAAAAGAAAAAATCCCAATTGGATAATTGGTTATATTATTTAGAGAATAATTAATCTTTTTCTTGCTCTTAAAAGGATCAAAAATAATATCACTTACTGGTGAGTTAGTAAACGATATACTCATAAATAATATAAAAGATATAATCTTTTTCATTTATATATATCTCTAATCTTAGAAACAAAATTTTTTATAGCTATACCTCTGTGGCTTATGTCATTCTTTTGAACTGGATTCATTTGCGCTAAAGACATATTAAATTCTGTCGAATGAAAAATAGGGTCATAGCCAAACCCTTTATTGCCTACTTTACTTTCCAATATCTTTCCTTCACAAATACCTTCAACAAAAAAATCATTATTCCCATCAACATAAGAAATTACTGTTCTAAATCTTGCGGTTCGCATTCTTTGATCAACACCCTTTAAATTTTTTAATAGTTTTTGCATATTTTGCTCAGAAGTTGCATTCTCTCCTGCATATCTAGCTGTATATAATCCTGGCTCTTTATTCAAATAATCTACCTCTAAAATTGTATCATCTGCAATTGACGCTATACCAGTATAGTTAAATGAGGTTCTTGATTTTATAAACGAATTTTCTTCTATAGTTGTTCCATCTTCAATAATTTCTCCTATCTCAGGGAAATCAATAAGAGATAATATAGTATGGAAAAGTGGTTTAATGTTTGTTGATATTTCCGATACTTTATTTTTATTAGAAGAAGCAATAACAATTTTTTTCATTTCTTAAACTAATAAATATTTATGTGTTTTTTAAATAACTAATATTGTGTAGTTTTTCACGCATTTTTGCTGGCTCTGTAGCTCAGTTGGTAGAGCAGAGGACTGAAAATCCTTGTGTCGGCGGTTCAATTCCGTCCAGAGCCACATTCGGTTATGAATTTCAATAAAAAAAATATACTACTACTCGTTGCAGTTTTGCTAATTACTTTTTTGGGTTCATTTTTAAGACAGCCTAAAATTTACTTTTTTTCAAAAGAACAATTTGTTCCAAGCGATATGGAAACAGTCTTTGAATTTTTTTCTAGACCAGAGAACTTGGAAAAAATTACTCCCTCTTCAATGGGATTTAACATTATTACTCCAAAACCAATTCAAATGAAGGATGGCGCAATAATTGACTATACTGTAAAAATTTTGGGCGTTCCTGTACGCTGGAGAACTATGATTACTAGCTATAAAAAAAATGAATTTTTTGTTGATGAACAATTAAAAGGGCCATACACCTACTGGCATCACAAACACACGTTTAAACAAGTTGAAGGAGGGGTATTAATCATTGATGAAATTACCTATGCACTTCCAATCCAAGCGTTTAGAAAAATTGTTCATCCTTTAATTATTAAACCACAATTAAATAAAATCTTTGACTTTAGGTTTCAAATTATTAAAGATAAATTTAATTAATGATAAACTTTATACTGTCCAAGTCTAACATAATGATAAATTATGTAGGTTTTACAATTGTTTGGTTTTCTTGCGTCTATAGTGGAGCAAAAAATGATCCAATGATTGCACTTATTCCAACGTTCATTTTTTTATTTTTGCACTTTCTAATTGTTACAAATCATTTAAAAGAAGAAATTCAATTAATATTTATTTCGGTTATTTTTGGATTATTGATTGATTCTAGCTTCTCATTATTTGGTATAGTTCAATATAACGGAACATTAGAATTCGCTCCCAACTTAGCTCCTTTATGGATTATTTGCATGTGGGCAGGGTTTGCTGCTCAAATTAACCATGCAATGCAGTTCCTAATTGGCAGGTATTATTTGATTGGTTTTTATGGATTGCTTGCACCGTTAGCATATCTAGCTGGAGAAGGAGTTGGTGCTGCTCAAGTAACAAATAGTTATTTTGCATATAGCATGATTAGCTTTTCATGGGCAATCAGTTTATTATCCCTTTTTAAAATATCAGAATATTTAATGAACAAATAAAATGAAGCATTATTTTTTATTTATTGCAATTATTTTAAGTGGCTGTGCTTCTAAAAAAGCAATTAACCCTGATGAAATCATAAATATCCCCACTCCTATAAGCTGGGAACTAAATATATCTAACAGCATTCAGGATGAAAGCTGGTGGAAAGAATTTAATGATCCAACTTTAAATGAATTTCTAAATGAATTTATTGACAAAAACATGAGTCTTGAAAAAGCTATGCTTAATACCAGAAAAGCAAAACAGGGCGCAGTTATTGCTTCGGGATCATTATTTCCTTCTATTTCCCTTACAGGATCTGGCTCTGAATCAGAACAAAATACCGCTGGCTTCCCTCCTATGTTTTCAACCCTATTCGGTCAATCATCTCAAGATATTTCAGTATTTACACAAGAGAATTTTAATTTATCATTAGGCACACAATGGGAAATTGATTTATGGGGTAAATTAAGGCAAGGTAGAGTTGCATCAAAACAACAATACTTAGCTACTCAATATTATGAAGATTATTTAAGGATATCCTTGACTGCTGAAGCTGCAAAACTATATTTTTCAATTATTGAAGCAGAAAAAATATTAAGAAATACCTCACAGAAACTAGCCAATGCAGAAACAATATTTTCACTGTATACTCTACGTTATAATAAAGGTAGTATTTCTATTGAAGCATATCAAAAATCTGAGATTATATTTTATTCTACAAAATCAGATTTTCAAAATAAACAGTTAGCATTAAATGCATTAAAAAGAGAAGCCATGCTTTTAGTTAAAAACTATCCTAACCAAAATTTTGAACATGAAAAAAACTTTCCTAACTCTATCCCAAATTTACCAGCTACTCTTCCTGCGGATATAATCAAAAGAAGGCCAGACTTGATTGTTCAGCAGTATAATTTACTTGCTGCAAAAGCTCTAGATAAGCAGGCTCTTCTTGCACTTTTGCCATCATTTAATCTTATAGGATCATTAGGAGGATCTTCAAATGATTTAAAAGATTTAAACAATAAAAATTTTTCTGTCTGGAGTAAAGGCTTAAATGTTTTTTTACCAGTATTTAATGCTGGAAAACTGATAGCAAACAAAAAAATAGCTAAAACAAATAAAGAAATTGCAATGTTAGATTTTATCAATGCGCTGCTTAATGCATATAAAGAAGTAGAAAATGCAATTGAATCAGATAAGGTTTCAAATGATGCGCTTTTAATTGCTAACTCAAATGCAGCATTAGCCAATAATATATATAACACCACTTTTGAAAAGTTTAAACGGGGTGGTACAAGCTTCGAAGAGGCTATAAATGCTAACAATGCGCTTCACAACAGTCTTGATTTGAAGGCAAGTGTAGAAAAAGTTCGCTTGGAACAGAGAATAAATTTAATTTTGGCCTTAGGTGGAGGATTTAAATACAAAAAATGATCAATAAATTAAAACCAACTTTTATACTATTAGGGGCTGTTTTAGTATCCTATATTCTTTGGCTTTTAGGCCAAGTTCAACCTGATCCAGTTCAGAACCCGCCTGCTCCTGACGTTGTTGTACAAATTTTAACTCCAGAGAATTTTCAAGTAACAATAAATTCTACTGGAACAACAAAACCTTTGACTCAAACAGTGCTGAATGCAGAAGTTGGAGGTGAAGTAGTTTATCGTTCTAAGAAGTTTTCAGAAGGATCATCGGTTTTATCTGGCGAAATCTTGGCCAAAATTGATGATACTGATTTACAGCTCCAGTATAAAAATGCACTTTTACAGCTAGCAAGTGCAGAGGTTCAATATTCTTTACAAGTTGTAGAGTCCGAAGTTGCAAAAGAAGCATGGGAGAAAATTGGAAAAGGAAAGGCAAGTGATCTAACACTAAAAAAGCCTCAATTAAAACAAGCTGAAGCCTTGATGGAGGTTGCGAAAGCTCAAGTAAATTCTGCTGAGAAAAAACTTAATAAAACTGAAATTGTAGCTCCATATGCTGGAAGAATTCAAAGTGCAAAT
>Ga0315315_10005933_pt1 | contig 11276 bp, 11 predicted proteins | sample M140m3416metaG_FD_203699 | JGI IMG/M metagenome (GOLD analysis project Ga0315315, IMG submission 203699) | Ammonia-oxidizing marine archaeal communities from Monterey Bay, California, United States - M1 40m 3416 | ecosystem: Environmental > Aquatic > Marine > Intertidal zone | place: USA... | reverse complement strand
AAATTGAAGTTTTTTGTTTTCATAGTGAACCCTATTACAAAACCTAACGCAAACCGACAAAAACTACATAAACCTTAAAGAATGTTCACCGCTCCCACCGCCACCCGTGACTTTGCTCTCAAGGCTGCTGCTGCTGCTGAGCGGGCTATGGAACGTCAGACGTGCTGTAAGAGCCAGTTCAAGTTCAAGTGCTTCTCGTGTGGAGAGTTCATCAACCGCGGGGACAAGATCACGAAGTGCACAGCACCTTGTTGGGACGGGATGAGGCTCCGGTTTAGGGGTGCTGACGCCCGGAACGGTCTCACTATGGGGGAGACTGCCTTTTATCTGGCAGAAACCGGAACCCGAACCTGGGTCCATATCGGGTGTAACCCCTGTTACTGGGACTCACTAGAAGAGGACAGCAACGAGTATTCTCCTCCCGCTCTCCGTTCTGCCTACACAGGCTGGGGTGCCAAGATTTCGTATGAGTTCGGTGAATGGCGCCAACGCACCAATCACTATGATATGGAAGAGTTTCTGGAAAAGCACGGATATCCTCAGGATAAGTGGATGCAAGACCGCATCATCCACAACGTCACACGATTTCAGGCCATCTGGCGAGGATACCTCTACAAAAAGGCGTATTCGTTGGCACTCGCACAAAGAAGAGCCAAGGAGTTGACGATTTGGAGGGAGTTTCTGGCATGGTGTGGTAGTTTGCCGAACGACCAGTTCCGGTCTTTCCCCCTCTTCTGTATGTTGAAAGGGATTCATACGGTGTACAGCGGCATTCAGTTGGGGCGATTCGCCGCGGCGGCAGCAACAGTAGCAGCTGATGAGGAGGAGGAAGAAGAAGAGACGACTATTGTTTACCACAAGGAAGCTCCCGCCGAACGAAATGCGCGGTCCCGCAACGGATTCCTCCATAATAATTGTTTTGGAGCACACATGGAGATTCTGTTTGATGAAAAACAAACCCGTGCCGCTATTTATAGCGGTGAAGTAATAAAAATACAGGGCCAGGGCGGCGACGGTCTATACTACTGGGTAAAATTTCATCACGATGGAGAGGTGCGAAAATACCACTGGAAAAGACTCCTCGATCTGAAGCTCGAATGTAATGGTTTCAAATCAAAACACGGCATACTAGCGGAAATTAAAGGCAAAATTTCCGTCTACTGCTTCATACATGGAGCATCTTACACTACGGTAGTATATAAAAAAGAAAAAATCAAAAAGAAATAAAAAAAAATACATAAAAACGCCTGGAAATATTATAATAATGAATACCGACAAACCATATATGTGTCCTCACTGCAGTAAGACTTTTTTAACTGAAGTGGGAATGAGAAAATGCATAAATAAACATACAAATAGATGGAATGCTGACTCTATAAAAAAACCACCAAAACAAAAAATACCAGCTGAAATGAGATTTAAAATCTGGGAAACATATGTAGGAAACCACTTAGAATCTCTTTGTTTTTGTTGTAAATCTAAAAAAATAACACCATTTACTAGTTATAATGCTTTTCAGGCAGGTCATATACTGTCTGAAAATGATGGAGGTAAAATAGAATTAGGTAATTTACTTCCTATTTGCGCTTCTTGTAATAGAAAGATGGGAACAACACATTGGGACGATTATGTAAAAGCTAAAAAGTTGTATATTAGGGTTAAAGGAGATAAAATACCTGAAATACATAAACAAGCTATATTATTAATACAGCGTGTATACAGAAAATATAAAGCTAAAAATATATACGAACCTCCTATTAAAAAATCAAAGAAAAGAAAAAAGAAGAAGAAAAAGTATCATTATTTACAACCTACATTTGCGTCATTAATGTGGAGAAAAAAATTGGTATTTTAGCGTCTCTTCTTTCGTGTTTTGTTAACCCTTTTTAATTTAAGTATTTTCTTTTTTTCTTTATTAAATTTTCTTCTTATATTCTTAATTTTATTGTTGGCATTTTTTACAGTATGATATAAAAATATATAATCTTGTCGTTCCATATATATATTCTAACGAATTTTTTTATTTACTCTATCTCCAATAAAAATATTTGATGAGATATTATTTTTATAATAAGGCATATTATTTTTAATACACCAATTAATACATTTTTGAATATTTTGACATTTTAAATTATACAATTTTTCTTGTTTTTTATCTTTATGTGTTATAATTTTTATTGTATTTAAAATATTATCTATTTGTTGATGTCCTAATATAGCATTAATTTCGTTTATAGAATTAATATAGTAATTTTGAATAGGTATATCTAAAATACTATGAATGGAATATTTATTAAAATCAAATCCATTAAAAAATTTTAAGATTCCTATAAATTTTGGGTGTAAGTCTGTTATATTTTCATATTTGAAATTTTTACATATTATGTATTTCTCCGAATTGGCATATCTACTAGTGTAGGGTTTCATTACAATTACTTTTTCATAAAATGTATTTAATAAGTATAATATATCTATAGTACAATCTTCAAATATATCAAATAATTTTAATACAAAATGTCCTCCCTTTTTCTGCATAATAACCGCATAAATAACCTGAGTAAATATTAATCTAAAGGCATTACTTTCTTGTTTATTGAAATCAGCTGAAAAATCAAATCCACCATCTCCCGTGATTATATCCATACTTCCAGAAAAATTTTGTATAACATATTTTAAATTATTTTCATTATACAAATCTCCTTTTTCATCAACTCCATTTAAAAGTTTTATATTTGGATATTTTTTTAATAAAAAGTCTACTTTATTCCATCCAGGAATATTTATATTTTTATCTTCTAATAAAGTCATTCCATAATATATATCATTTGTATTATTCCTTAAATATGTAGTTGCTTCTATAAATCCTCCTGGACCTTCTGCTAAATGAAATGAAGTTATAGATCTATTATCATTTGGAAGTAAATTATGTGTATTATAAATTTCTATTAATTTAAAAAAAGCCCTTGAGATAGGCTTTATTTTACAAATGGAATTTTTTGTATTAGGAATATTTGTATGTATAAATTCATATGGATTTGTATATTTTTTTGAATTGTCCCATTGAGATATATGTTTATCAATTAATCCCTTTATCTTATTTAAATACTTCTTTAAACTTGTAATTTTCCGATCTTCATTTTTTAATGCTTTACATAGAAGTTTTAAATTAGAAGGCCTTATATCGTATTCTATTTGAGGTAATATAAAATAAGTCATATTTTATATTATATAAATTGTTGTATTTAAACTATTTACTTAGGTAATTTAACTTTTTTCTTATATTTTTTTATTTTACGCACCTGTTTTGGTGTTGGACTATCATCTTCTACATTTTCTTCCTTCTTTTCTGGATCCTTTTCCTCTTGTTTTCCAATATAATGTAATTCTTCTTGTGTAGCATTTACACTATGAACTTTTTTGTATATGAAGTAATTATTTAAGAAAGATAGTCGTTTTTCTTTGCTATTCATTAATAATGCGTCCCCGATATCAGCTTTTTTAATTTTTTTACTTTCGACATCTTCTTCCATATTATCAAATAATTCACTAAAAGAACCTACGGATTTGTTAAAACCCATTCTTCTTACATCTTTAACTGGGGCAACTACAAATCCATAACTTTCCATAAGTTGATTTAAATAGTCAAAATTTACTAAATATTCTGTGAATCTTTTACCAATTGTATCCATGTATACACTAATTTCATAACCTAAGCAACTAGGATTATCTTCAAAATCATCTTGAGTATAATCTTTTCGAATATCCCACATTTTACCTTCATCATTAAGATTCATTTCAAAAATACTTTCACCTGTTTTTTTTCTTGATAAAGCATTAAATAACCTTTTTCCATTATAACAAGTTCCTATCAAATATCCACCAACTTTACAGTTTTCACTAACATTTCGTAAATATCCGTGCAATGTTTCATTATTTTCAAAGAAATAGTGAAGTGAGAATTGAGTAGATATTATATTAAATCCATCTTTTCCCTTACCATATAATTTGAATGTAGTTTTACCTAAACTACTCTCTTCTCTAGCACCAGTATTATTTAAAATAGCATTTACAATTTGTTTTGACTTTTCACTATATAATGCTGTTCCATCTTTGATGTTCTTTGAACTATTTGCTTGTAAAAACATAACCTTTGGTAAAACTTTATATTTTTTCTTTGCCTGTAAATAACGACTACAAGCCCCATTAACTCTATTTTCAATATTATCCTTAGACAAATCAACACCAAATATTAAAGAGAACTTAGCATCAATCCATTTTTGTAAATCACCTGCTTTACCTACTGAAGTATCCATTAATGTATCTCCTCTATTACTAACGTTTACTATTAACTTTCTCTTTACATATCTATTATGAAAATCTCGCAAACCTCTTACATCTTTTCTATCTGTTATTTTTTTATAATAAACTTCACTATCGCTTATAACTGGTATATTTTCTCCAGATTTTATCATTTCGATAGTTACTGGATTATTAATTGATTCCCATACACTATCTGCTACATGAAAAGCATTTCCATAGTTTGATAAACCTTTTCTGAATTCTGCTGTTTTATCATACCGAACTCTTATTGGTATCCATTGATAATATTTATCACGAGACGCATCATATCTAAATTCTACAATTGTATTATCCTCTATTATTTCTTCTCCGTTTTCTGTTACCATATTTTTTGTTGAACTTTTAGTATCTAATATTAATCTGCACTCGTAAATTGGAAATTTTGGTGTATATCTTGTTGGAATAAAAGGCATTGGTTTGTATTTACTTCTGTCATTAAATTGATTATATTTTGGAAAATTACCTTCTAATAAATCATCACACGGATTAATAAAACCATGTTTTTTTTCATCATACCCTACACGTAATATTACAGTTTTATACTGAGATATTTGACTTCCATTTGACACATTTAAACCACTCTTAAATATATTACCTACTACTTCATTATCCGCACCATCCTTTACTGTAGAAATTAAGAAATCTACTGTATTATATTCAGGGGGTTTCCATTTCATAGAATAATTCCATGTCACTTTTTTTGGGGGATTTATAAAGCCTACTTTATCTGAGCCAACACTTTTATCGCAAGGTGTAAATATTAATCCATCCGTTTCATAATCAAACATTCCTTCATCTATGCCGTTTAATATAATTTTACATTGTGTGAATATATTTGTTTCATCACTCAAATTTGTATAAAACCTTTTTGCTTCGATTCTTAAAGGACTATCATAATCTAATACTACACAATTGGCGTCCACTTGATTTATAAATTTATTAAGCTCTGTTAATCTAAATTTATCTTTTGCCATATTTTTATCTACATAGTTTAATCCTTCCATTTCAACAAAAGGATATCCCATATAATTTTCATTATTTCGATGATAAATATCAAAAGCCAAATATAAATTAATATACTCTCCTGCTTTATTATATAAAACGTGTTCTCCATCAATAAGACTGTTGTATATATTTCTATGTTTTGTTACCATACCTGTAAACTGAACGTTCATATTTGTGTTTATTAAATAGATTTTGCCTATTTTTGAAACATATAATAATTTTCTCAAACCATCTGCCTTTTCCGTAACACTATATTTATTATTTACATTAGGTATATTTGAATCTCCATCAATCGGAACAATATTTGCTACTTCTAAACTAATAGATGATGGTCCAATAAAATCACTAGTTCTTATTCTGCGATTTTTTGAACCATCTTTAGTTTTTGGTAATGGATTTGTGCCATAAATAAGTTTCATATATTGCTCTTGAATATCTTTTTCTTCTTTAAACGATATTGGAAAACTAGATTGTTGCCATCCGGATAAAATTATTTTTATTACGTTTTTTAGAGTAACTATAAGCTCCTCTTTTTGTAAATAACGAGCTCTATCATTTAATAATTCAATTTCTATTTCATAATTTTCAGGATTATTAAATACTTCTGATTGTTCTACTGTATACTCTGGAATATAATATTTGCGTTTTTTAGATGTTTTTACTATACTACAATCAATTCTAAATGGATACTCAGTTTTATTGGAAGTAAAACTATATCTTTTAATTAATCTAAATGTTTTCTTTTGATTCGACCAATCATTAAGTAAAAGCTTAATTTTATTACCTCCCCTATTCATAGTTAACTTATTTTCTGATTTATAGTTAATTCTAAATTCAAAATCTCGAAAATCAATTGCCTGTAAGTTTACTTGTTTTTCTTGATCTTCTTCATCTAATACATTAACTCTTTTTCGAAACTTTTGTAAAAACTCTATATTTCCATTATAAATAGGTTCAAATAATTTTTCTTCTGTTAAACTGTTTTCAGAACAATACTTTTGAATAGATGGAAGTGATTTAATTGATGTCCTAATATTACTTGTTCTCTTTTTTCCTGTTTTAACATCATCATATTCATTCGAAACATTTAATGTATATGTTCCTTCAATACTATCACTAGAAAACCCTAATGATTTTAATTTATTTATTATATTATCAAAATCTATTTTTGTTAAAGCATGATAAGGATTTGTTCCAAAACGAACTTCTAATTCATCATTTCTTCTTTTTTGATCTCCCAAATAATAATCAATATATAGATCTAACAATTCATGTGGTTTCGGTTGTTCCGTTTTTTGAGACATTATATATAAAATAATAATATATTTTATATATTTTTCAATTTTAATTAATTTTTTCTTGTATTAATTGATATAGTTCTTTCTTAGTTTTACATTTTGTTGACGTCTTCATTATATCTATTTTCAAAGTTTTACATATTTCTTTTAATTCCAATACTTTATAACTAGATAAAGCCTTTATGGGTTTTGACAAATTTAATATGTGTAATCTATTATTCTTTTCCTGTTCTAATTTTTCTGCCGTCACTTCAAGTAAACCATATCTATCTTGTTCTTTATTATACTTTATAACACATTTTCTTTCTTCATCGCTATATACTTCTTCAAAATATGTATGTTTGTTTAAATAAATTACATTAAACTTATTTACTGCTATTAAAAACAAAAATGTATCTAGATTTATTTTTTTATCATTTGTTAAATTTTCTTCTAATTTTGTTTTCTTCAGTTTTAATTGTTTTAATAAATCTTTATTATCTCGCAATGTATAAACCAAATTAATTTTCATGTTTGTTATGCTTTCATATTTTTTCTCACGTTTTAATTCATATTCACTATAACCATATTTATAAATTACATAACACCAAAATAGACTATCTTCTTCCTCAGGTATGAAGATATCTTTCCTTTCTTCCTTTTTCTTTTCAACTATAGACTTCTTTTTAGATTGAATTGGTTTAAAAATTTCTCTATATAATTTTTTTTTTAAATTTTCATTATTAAATTCATATTTCTTACATGAATTTAAAAAACTTACGGATAAACTACTATTATGACGAACCATGACTTAATATAATTGTATTCTTTTCTTTATTATCATTTTCAAAATAATCTTTATTGATCTCATTTTTAATTGTTTCAATATCTTGTAAACTTTTCTCTTGACTCTTAATATATTTTAACGTTTTTTCTATTTCTTTTATTGTTTTTTCATTAAAAGAATTCATATTTACAAAAATACCATTTCTATTTTCACTATATTTAATATTATTTTGAACTAATACCTTTAATATTTTATTATGATGAAAAACGTCTAGATTTTCGATCAATTCTTTTAAAACTACTAGTTTTCCAGTATCCATTTAAATTAAATGTTTTTATTCTTTTAAGTAAATATCTGTTCTTATCTTTTCCTACTCTTTCTTTTTCTTTTTTTTCGTTTTGTTTTTCTTCTCCTTCTATTTGTGCGCTTTCTTTTAGATTTCCGCCGAAGACGCCGGCGGGTTTTTCGCCCACCTATTTGTCCTAATAATTTTAATGGTTTTTGTAAATATATAGAATTAAACTCGTCTAACATTTTCCACTCTAAAAGATATTTTCCATTAGCATTTGGATATTCAATTACTACTGATTTATTGAATTCATCATTAGTTTTTTTACCACCACTATTGTGAATATCAATTCTTGCTCCTGGAGCTTTCTTTAAAGCCTCATACCCATGTTTTTTTGAATTTTTATACGCTCTACTACTATACTTTTTTCCTTCTGTTAATTCTCTTCCTTTTCCACTCACAGTTGTAGATAAAGCATCTATATTTTCATTCGCAAATTTAGAATTTGCTATTTTAAATGCTTTTACCCACTTATCATCTTCTTTAGGTGTTCTTCCTTGCCATATAAATAGACCAGTCCATTTCTTATCACCTGTGATTTTAACATATTTTCCTACTCCTTTTTTGAAACCATCTTTCAAAAAGGGCACATCTGGACTTCCAAGGGTTTCGGGCACATAAATACTAACAGGCAAGTAACTATCGCTGAAGGGTTTTTGTGTCCATAAATATCCTCTTATAGCAGACTTAACATCTCCTGCTTTAAATAAACTTTTATGAAAAGGATCCCAACCGGAACTAACTAAATTATTTAAACCATTTATTTTTGGATGTTTTGTTAATGCTCTTATTATATCTTGATAAACATAACTTAGTTCTCTTACTAAACCACCATCTACAGATAAGAATGAACGTGGAAAATTAGCATTAGCCTTTCCCATTAGTTTTATAACATTTCTAGCCCAAAATGTTTTACCGGCAGCACTTGGACCTAATCCCATAATTAATCTAGATTCTTTAGATTCAGGATCTAAATCTTTTAATTTAAAATACTTATGATCGTTTTTCCATACACCAGTTAATTTACCATCGCCAAGTTCAAAAATAAATTTTAAAGGTAAAATTCCTCCTTCACCTTTATCATTAGCTGTTGTATCAATTACACTGTTTGTTAAAACGCGTAACATAAATGCCGTAGAATGTATTTCTTTTTTAATTTGCGATGATAAAGCCTTAACACACGCTTTTTCACAATATATCCATTCTGCATTTCCAGCGCTAATTTTATCCTCTTTTTTTCCAGTAACTTCGTCTATTACTTCTTCTATTTGTTCTTCAGCATCTGTCAAATTCATAATTTCTGGACTTAAAATTTGATTTCTAATTTCTGGAACTGTATTAAGTTGTTTTTCCTGTCCATCAATAACAACTATTACATTTTCTAAATAATTCATTTCAGCCAATTCCTCAATATCATCTTTACTTAGCGCTCTACGTCTTTTAAGTCTTATTTTATGTGCTGGTCCATCTATATGAGGTGCTGTTGGAGCTGATATCCCAGCTGCTGGAGCCGGTAAAATAACACCTATGGAACTAGCTCCACCATAATGTATACTACTTGTTATCGCAGACATATATATATTTCAAATAAAATATATATATTTAGATTTAGATTTATGCCTTTTTGTAAACCATTCCTAAACGATGATGTTTACGACCTTTGTAGGTCTTACCTTTATATTGAAAGGAAGCAGCACCTGCTCTCTTAGATTTAAGCATAATTTTGAAAAATTCATTCATTTTTCTTTTTTTCTTACCTTTCTTTCCTTTCTTTGCGGTTTTGCGGCGACGGCGACCACCCTGTTGAGCTGGAGCTTCGGGTGCTTCTTCACCACCTTCCATTACAGGTGCTTGTTCTACAACAGCCGCAGGTTGACTGTCTGAAGCAGAGCAAGCAGAACCACCTCTTTGACGGCGGCTACGACGTTTCTTGCGTGCGGATTTACCGCGACGACGACTACGGCGACTTCTTTTTTGAGTTCTTCGGCGAGTTTTACGAGCCATTATACAATAACTATACATTATTTTTTATAAAGGTAAATTATTAAACCTACTAAAATTGTTCCGACCGCAAATTCTAAATATTTTTTACGAGTTTTTGATATTTCACGATTTTTATATTCTTTTGGTTTATACTCATCATAATATTTTTCTAAACTATCATAAAATTCTTCAACTGGTTGTTCTAATTGAGTAGCAATTTTATTAAATATAAAATGGACCCATTTCATCATTGACATGCGCGAGTCTAAATAAGGAGTTACTGGATATTTGTCTAATAGAGCCATGAAATTTTTTCCAAATGGTTCGATTGGAATAAATACAGGTAAATTGCTAATAAAATCATAATATTTCTTTTTTGCTACATCATTTGGATTTGATGGATACGTAATAGCAATTGTTTGTAAAGTAAATTTTAAATGCGGTAACCACACAGTTGGATTCAACTTCATTATATACGAAAGGATATAAAAAGAAAACTATTTTAACATATAAATGACTTCATACTCCTCATCTCATCCTTATCAGTTTTGTAATAATTGTGGTAAAACAGGTCACAGTTATAATCAGTGTTCTAAACCAATAACAAGTAATGGTGTAATTGCTTTTACTAAAATAGGAAATAATATAAAATATTTGCTTATTTGTCGTAAAGATACATTAGGCTATGTTGAATTTTTAAGAGGTAAATATCCTTTATACAATAAAGAATATATACAAAATATTATCAATGAAATGACAGTCCAAGAAAAGGCAAATCTACTTACTAAAGATTTTGATAAATTATGGAAAGATTTATGGGGAAATTTTTGCGGAATTCAATATAGAAGTGAAGAAAAAAGTTCACGAGAAAAATTTAACTCCATAAAAGAAGGTATACATTTATTTGATGATAATTTTTTTAATTTAGAAAAACTTATACAAAATAGCAATACTAACTGGACTGAACCTGAATGGGGATTTCCAAAAGGAAGAAGAAATTACCAAGAGAATGATATTTCTTGTGCTTTAAGAGAATTTAGTGAAGAAACGGGTATTCAAAAAAATCACGTAATATTAGTAAAAAATTTTATTCCTTTTGATGAAATATTTACTGGTTCTAATTATAAATCTTATAAACATAGATATTTCATAGGATATATGAAAAATTGTAATCTTCCGTGTAATATTCAAAAAAGTGAAGTAAGTCAGTTTAGATGGATGGATTTAGATGATTCTGTCAAAGCTATTAGACCTTATAATTTAGAACGAATACAATTATTAAAGAATATAGAAAATGTTTTGCTTAAATATAGTTTAATCTCATAATATATTAATAATGTCAAGTAAAACCAGAAAAAACAGAAAAACAAAATCTAAGAACACAACTAGAAAATCATGGAGTAAAAAAGAGAAGACAGAGAAGCGATTCAAAATAAATAACGTTGAAATATCAGGAATAAATGGAAAGCCGGTTAGATTTGAAAGGTTAAAAGAAGACATAACCACATTTTTACCA
>Ga0315315_10005931_pt1 | contig 11277 bp, 12 predicted proteins | sample M140m3416metaG_FD_203699 | JGI IMG/M metagenome (GOLD analysis project Ga0315315, IMG submission 203699) | Ammonia-oxidizing marine archaeal communities from Monterey Bay, California, United States - M1 40m 3416 | ecosystem: Environmental > Aquatic > Marine > Intertidal zone | place: USA... | reverse complement strand
TTCAGCTTTCTTTAGAGATAATTTAATCCCTTTTTTTTCAATTTCATCCTTGGAGTTTCTTATACCCGCTGTATCTGAAATAATAACAGGATACCCATCTATGTTTAAATGAGTCTCAACAACGTCTCTTGTTGTTCCGGCAACCTCTGAAACTATAGCAACTTCTCTATTAGACAAATTATTTATCAAACTTGATTTACCAGCATTCGTTGGTCCAACTATTGCAATTTTAAAACCTTCACGAATTATTTCTCCAACTTTTTGATCATTTAAAATTTTATTAATCTCATTTATAACATCTACAGAGTCCTGTTTTAATTCTTTTAAACTATCTTCTGGTAGGTCTTCTTCGGGAAAATCTATTTTAGCTTCGATGAAAGATAGAATTTTTAATAATTTCTCTCTTAACTCATTAAACTTAAGAGATGATTTCCCTTTCATAATTTTTATAGCTTGTGATCTTTGAATTTCAGTCTCTGCTGAGATCAAGTCACCTATGCTTTCAGCTTTTAGTAAATTTATCTTTCCATTTTGGAATGCTAGCTTTGTAAATTCACCTGGTTCAGCTAATCTACAATTTTTAATTTTTGAAATCTCATTTTGTACAGCCAAAATACCTGCTTTGCCTCCATGTATATGAATTTCAGCCATATCCTCTCCTGTATAGCTCTCAGGCCCTGGAAACCATATAATTATACCTTCGTCAATTAGCTCAGAAGTGTTGATATTGTTTATTTTTCTCAGTGTAGCCATTCTAGGCTTGGGAATTTCTCTAGATGTAAGTGATTTTATAACATTGGAGGCCTCTAAGCCTGAAATTCTAATAATTGCTACTCCCGATATCCCTGATCCAGATGATAAAGCATAGATTGTCATTATAATATAATCCTAACATAAAATTTGTAGGAAATTTAGAAGAAAGTATTTAGTTTTTTAATATCTTTAAGTAAAGATCTTCCAAATTTTTAGTGAATTTATCGCTATCAAACAATGGCGATTTTGTAATGTTGTCTTTTAATTTATCTTTAAGTTTATTCAATTTTTTAGGGTTTGTTGCTAAATCAATCGCAAGATTGAGATAGTCTGTTTCATTATTTGTAATTAATTCCTTCATATTAATACAATTTAATATACTTGAACCAACTCTAGAGTGAAATGATCGTCCCTTTAACGTGATTAACGGTACACCCATTCGCGCTGCATCGCTTCCAGTTGTATGAGCATTGTAAGGAAAAGAATCTAAAAATAAGTCTGCTAATTTTATACGTTTTAGATGCTCATCATTGGGTAAATGATCTGCTAATATAATTCTATCAGGATTGACTCCTTTTTTATTTGCCTCAATTTTTAAATTTGATGTTGCCTTTTCATTAGATTTTAAAATCCATAAAACACTATTAGGTACGCTCTTTAATATTTTCATCCAAACATCAAACATCCTAGGCGTAATTTTATAATTATTATTGAAACTAGAAAATATAAATACTTCTTCTGGAAGCCCAAAATCACTACGCTTAAATTCCTTTTTTGCTATATCTTTAGATCTCATATTTGATTGATAACATTCGGGTAAATATAGGACTTTTTCTGAATAATATTTAAAATTTTCCTTTGGTATTACAGTTTCGTCTGCAATTATATAATCCATATAATCTGCTCCGTATGTTCCTGGATATCCTAAATAATTAATTTGGACTGGTGCAACTCGATTTGAAAAAATTCCACCTCTGGGATTTCCGGTTAACCCCGATAAATCTATCGCAATATCTAATTCTAAATCTCTAGCAATACTTACAGCCTCTTTATCAGAAACTTTGTTAATATCTTTAAATTGAGTAAAATAATTTTTTACTTCAGCTCTCCACTTATCGTTTTTTTCTAAACCATGTGAAAATCCAAATATATCAAATTTTGACTTATCGTGATTTTTAAAAATATCCATTGTTAAATGAAGAACTGGATGATCATGAAAATCACCTGAAAAATAACCAATTCTCGGTTTTTTATGATTATATTTTTTTGTAATTGAACTAACTTCAAAATTTTTTGTTAATTTGTTTTTAACAAATATTTCAGCAGCATATTTGGCATGTTCAGGATTGTCAGATATACCCAAAAAAGAGAAGGGTTCAATTACTCTAATTTTTTTTTCTAGACCAATATTTATTTTATTACTTAATACTTCAAAATTACTCCAGTCACATAAATACATGCTGAAATGCAAAACCCTACCTATATTATATTCATATTCAGGTTTTAAATCTAACACCTTCTTGTAATTGTTAAGGGCCTCTTCATAACGCTTAAGATCTTTTAGAGCATTTCCTTTATTATTATGCCCTTCAATAAAATTAGGATTAATTTGTATAGCTTTATCATAGCTTTTAAGAGCCTCATCATAACGATCGAGATCTTTTAATGTAATTCCTCTGTTGCCGTGGGAAAAAAAATGATTAGGATTTATTTTAATTGCACTATCATAGCTTTTAAGAGCTTCATCAAAATGTTTTATTTCTTGAAGAATAACTCCTCGATTACTATACGCATCTGCAAAATTAGGATTAATTTGAATAGCTTTATCAAAACTTGTTAGAGCCTCTTCATAACGATTGAGGTTTTTATATGCATTGCCCAAATTACTATGTGCTGAAGCATTATTGGGTTTAATTGACAAAGATTTTTTTAAATAATCAACTCCCTCTATATTTTTTTCTATTTGTGTATAGGCAGTCCCTAGTAAAAAAAGAAGTTGAGGGTTGTTTTTATCATTTTCAATTAATTCTAAATATAAATTTAGAGCTTCATTTATTTTGCCATTTTTATGAAAATCTAAAGCTCTCTCAATCAAAGTTTTTTGATTGTTGTCGTTTGAAGACATTTAAAGCTATGCAGGTTTATTCATAGAATTGAAAAACTCAGCATTATTTTTTGTATCCTTTAATTTAGAATTAATAAATTCTATTGCGTCCATCGTGCCCATAGGAGCAATAATTCTTCTAAGAACATTCATTTTTTGTAAATCGTTTTTATCAAAAAGTAACTCTTCTCTTCTTGTGCCAGATTTTGTGATATCAATTGCTGGATAAATTCTTTTATCAGCGATTTTTCTATCTAATACTGTTTCGCTATTCCCTGTTCCTTTAAATTCTTCAAATATTACTTCATCCATTCTACTACCTGTATCAATCAAAGCTGTAGAAATTATTGTTAATGACCCACCTTCTTCAATATTTCTGGCTGCACCAAAAAATCTTTTTGGACGCTGCAAAGCATTAGCGTCTACTCCACCTGTTAAAACTTTTCCTGAGCTTGGAATTACTGCGTTATATGCTCTCCCTAATCTTGTTATCGAATCTAGAAGAATAACTACATCTTTTTTATGTTCAGTTAATCTTTTAGCTTTCTCTATGACCATTTCAGCTACAGCAACATGGCGTTGAGCGGGTTCGTCAAATGTAGAGCTTATCACCTCTCCTTTAACAGTTCTTTGCATGTCTGTAACTTCCTCTGGCCTCTCATCAATCAATAATACAATTAAATAACATTCGGGATAATTTTTAGCGATTGAATTAGCAATACTTTGTAAAATCATTGTTTTACCTGCTTTAGGCGGAGAAATGATGATAGATCTTTGTCCTTTACCTATTGGACTAACCAAATCTATTAACCTTGGAGTCAAATCTTGTTTTTTGTCAGGTTTTGTTATTTCAACTTCCATAACAAGCTGTTTGTCTGGATAAAGCGGTGTTAAATTATCAAATGCTATTTTGTGTCTTGATTTCTCTGGTTCTTCAAAGTTAATTTTACTTACTTGAAGTAACGCAAAATATCTTTCACCATCTTTTGGTGCTCTAACTGGACCCTCAACAGTATCCCCAGTTCTTAAACCAAATTTTCTAATTTGACTTGGACTTACATAAATATCGTCTGGTCCGGGAAGATAATTTGATTCCATGGCTCTTAGAAAACCAAAACCGTCTTGAAGTAATTGCAGAACACCTGCCCCTGTAATCTCTTCTTTTTCAGCCACTTTTTTTAATATTGCAAAAAGAATTTCTTGTTTCCTAAGTGTACTCGCGTTCTCTATGCCAAGCTCTTCTGCTTGGGTAATAAGCTGTTCAGATGATTTAAGTTTTAATTCTTGTATGTTCATGATTGAATTATTAAGGACTTAATAACTGACATTAATATATATACTATCTTATAAAATTCAACCCTACATTGGCTTAAAAACTACTATGAAAATTATAAAAATTAGTAATAAAGTGGGGATTTCATTAATAAAACGATAAAATTTTGAAGTTTTTTCATTTTGGTTGAGCTTAAATTTATAAAGTAAGTGACCGAGATAAAAGTGATAGATTGTCATTAAAGTCACCAATATTAATTTTAATTGAAGCCATAAATTTATAAGTTGATTAAATCCTATCTCATGAAGTAGGGCTAATCCAAACAACCAACTTAAAACCATTGCTGGCGTCATAATGTAGTAAAACAATTTTCTTTCCATAGTTTTAAATACGGTTGTAATAATTTCATTACTATTCTCTGAATGATAAACAAAAATTCTTGGCAGGTATAGAAGTCCGGCCATCCAAGATATAACTGCTATCAAGTGTAAACTTTTAAATAATAAATAACTATTCATAACTTAAACATGGGCATTTCTTAAATTGATTTGGACAATGAATTTTTGGAGGAAAAAGCTCTCCATTAAAATCATATTTTTGTTTGTTAATTATTAAATTGGACATCGCTTTTATATAATTTTTATTTGTTCCTAATGCCGGCACTCTTGAATAGTTTTTACAACCATTTTTATCTGCCAATTCTTTGTATTCTATGTCAAGCTCAACTAAGGTTTCGGAGTGCTCTGATACAAATGCAACCGGAACTAAAACAATGTGTTTGCCTAGTTTTGAATTCTCCACAATTACATCTTCAGTAGAGGGGCCGATCCATTTTAAAGGCCCTACTCGACTTTGATAACTTAATATCCAATCTAAATTTTTTATATCTAAAGAACTAACAATTTTTTCAACCGATTGTTCTACTTGCCACTGATACGGATCACCTTTTTTAATGTTTTTTTCAGGCAATCCATGTGCTGAAAATATTAATTTAAAATTTTTTATATCTTTAATTTTTTTTAATATTTCATCTTTATGTGCTTCAATAAAATTTTCATCTGTCGGATAACAACAAATTGTACTTGTTTTAACTTTAAAACTATTTTTTACACAAATATCATTCCATTCCTTTATTGATGAACCTGATGTTGCGGCTGAGTATTGTGGGTAAAGCGGGATTAAAATTACTTCATCTGGAGTGAAATTAATTACATCTTTAATAACATTTTCAGCTCTTGGGTGCCAGCATCTCATAACTATAAAACATTTGTATTCAGATAATTCATCATCTTTATTTAATTTAAATTCTAATGCGTCAGCTTGTTCTTCTGTGAGTTTTAATATCGGAGAAGAACCTCCTAATTCTTGATATATTTTTTTTGCAGTTGGAGCTCTTCTATTGGCTATTAATTTTGCTAATGGAAATCTTAAAAAACCAGGTAAATTTAAAATTGCTGGATCATTAAATAAATTAAATAAAAAAGGTTCAACACTTTCTAATTTATCAGGACCACCTAAATTAAATAAAATTACTGCTTTTTTCATTTATAATCTTTTACTGTTTGAACCAAACACTCTACCATCTCTGGATTAGTTTCGGGCAATATTCCGTGTCCTAAATTAAAAATATAAGGATGATCTTTAAAAATCTCTAAATATTTTATTGTCTCCTTTTTTAATGTTTCTTTATTGGTTAGTAAAATTTTAGGATCCAGTCCTCCTTGAATTGGTATTTTTATATTTTTAAGAATTTTCCTTGGATCTACATTATAGTCAATACTAACAACATCAGGTTTAACAATTTCGCAAAATTCTTTATAATTTTTTATTTCTCTAGGAAAACATATAACAGGCACATTTAAAGACTTGACGTAATTAACAAGGTTTAAGGTAGGACTATAGATATAATTGGGTAAATCTTTCTCTTCTAATAAACCTGCCCAACTATCAAAAATTTGTATTATATTAGCACCATTATCAATCTGATTTTTAATATGAATTTTTAAAAATTTTTCAATAATTAACAAAATTCTATTGATTAAAAATTCATCTTTAAAAAAATTCTCTTTCAATCTTTTTTTGGGGGATTGTTGATTAATCATATAGACTAATAGTGTCCATGGGGCACCAATAAATCCGATTGTACTCTTATTATTTAAACTGGGATCAGAGCTAACTTTTTGAATTGCCTTGTAAACCCGATGTATCTTTTGAACAAAATCAATTTCATCAACTTTAGCGATTTTATCTAAATTTAATTCGCTTAATCTAGGACCAAAATTTTTTTCAAACTCCACTCCTTGGCCCAAACCATATGGTAACATAAGAATATCAGAAAATATTATTGCGGCATCTAAATCAAATCTTTTTAAAGGTTGTAAAGTTATTTCTGATGATAAATTTTCATTTAAACATAAATTAATAAAATTAGGATTTTTTTTTCTTATTTCTCTAAATTCAGGTAAATACCTACCAGCCTGCCTCATAATCCATATTGGATTAATATTTGTTTTTTTATCAATGATTACTTTTTCAATTGGTGACATATAAATAATTAAATATATTAAGTATTATTATTAGTATAACTTGTGAATAATGGTGATTAATATTTATGAACATCTTTTTAACAATTTATTAACATTTAGATCTGAAAATTAATAAAATATATATGAAAAATTGAAGCTAATTAACAAATCCTTCAAAAAATGGAAAAATTTATACCTTTGTTTAAAAATGTTCACAAAACCCTTGTTTTACAACGTAAATTTAGAAATGTATAAATTGTTTAATATAATTTAAATAATAAATAGTTATTAACATTCTTTACATGAGTAATACATACCAAATTTATCTGATATCAGATTCCACAGGAGAAATGCTTGAAAGAATCTTTATTGCTATTAAAGCTCAATTCAAAAACAATGATTATAAAATACACACCTATTCATTTACAAGAACTGAAAATCAGATTTTTAAAATTTTGTCTGAAGCTGAAAAGAACGACAACTCAATAATTCTTTATTCAATAGTTGATACTAATTTAGCCAAATATCTAGCAAATACTAGCGAAGATAAAAAAATACCATGTTTTGGAGTTTTGGGAGATTTAATTTTGAGTTTTTCAAAGCTTTTAAATCAAAAAGCATCACACCAACCTAGCGGTCAGTATGCATTAAATGATGAATATTATAAAAGAATAGCAGCAATTCAGTTTACAATGAACCATGACGATGGAAACTTACTTAAGGAACTCAATAAATCAGACATTATATTGTTGGGCGTAAGCAGGACAAGCAAAACACCAACATCAATATACTTGGCGAACAAGGGATTTAAAACATCTAATATCCCTTTAATAAATGAGAATTCAATCCCCAAAATTTTAAAAGAGAATCCAAAAATGAGTTGCGTAATCGGTCTTAATACTGAACCTGAGAGACTTGTTGATATTAGAAAAAACAGAATGAACTCCCTTAAAGAAACTGAAAGCAAATCTTATACAGATCTAGAAAAAATCAGAAAAGAAGTTGATGAGGCAAAAAATACTTTTAAAAAATATAAATGGCCATCAATTGATGTAACAAGGAAATCGGTTGAAGAAACAGCAGCATCAATAATAAAAATATACGAAATATACAAACAGAATGGTTGAAATAATACTTGCCTCAAAGAGTAAAGTTAGAAAGGAAATTCTTGATAAAAATAATATTGTTTCTCAGGTTGAACAATCAAATGTTGATGAGGATATCATCAAAGAGAGTTTACTAAAAAATAAAACTTCTCCTGAGATAATATCTAAGAATTTAGCAGAACTTAAAGCCAACAAAGTAAGTCAAAAAAAGTCTGAAAGGCTTGTTCTTGGCGCTGACAGCGTGATAGACTTGAATGGAGAGCTTATATCAAAACCGACCAATAGAGAAGAAGCATTAAAAATATTAAAAAAATTAAATGGAAAAGCTCATAATCTAATCAGTTCAGTTTGTGTATCTAAAAATGGATTTATGATTTGGAATTATACTGACAAAGCAACATTAAGAATGAAAAATTTTACAGACGAGGAACTTAATGTATATTTGTCAAAGATATCGGATGAAAACCTTTATGCATATAATGTATATCAAATAGAAGGAGAGGGAAGAAATTTGTTTTCAGACATAGATGGAGATGAAGATACAATAATGGGATTACCCATAAAAAGATTAAAAGAATATTTAAATAATTACAAGTGATATAGAAAAGTTTATATGAAAAAATATTTAGTAATAGGTAACCCAATTGAACACTCTTTATCTCCAGAACTGCATAATTATTGGATAAAAACCAATATGATAAAAGCCATTTATGAAAAAATGAAGATAACCAATGATCAAATTAAGGACTTAATATTAGAAATAAAAGGTGGAAAAATTAACGGTTTAAATATCACAGTTCCTTTTAAACAAGAAGTAATCCCCCATTTAGATCATTTAAGCGAAGAAGCACACAAAACACAATCTGTAAATACTGTCCTGCTAAAAGACGATAAAGTAATTGGTCATAACACAGATATTGAGGGTTTTGAATATAGTATTAAATCTAATAAAATTGATTTAAAAAATAAAAATATTTTTATAATGGGTGCGGGAGGCGTCGTTTCCTCAATTATCTATGCACTTACTAAAATGCAGGTTTCCAACATAACAATAAGTAATCGAACAAAAAGTAAAGCTGAAAATTTAAAAAAAATTTTTGAAAAGTTAAAAGTGATTGACTGGGGAGAAATACCAGAGTTTGACATGATTATTAACGCAACTAGCATTGGTCTTAACAATCAAGAAAAAATTAATTTAGACTTACCTAAAGTAGAAAACAAATTTTTTTATGATGTAATTTATAATCCTAAAGAAACCAACTTTTTAAAATTTGGCAAGCAAAATGGAAATAAAGTGTTTAATGGTAAAATGATGTTTATTTATCAAGCTTTTTTTGCATTTAAGTTGTGGCACAATAAAGAACCAGAAATTAACAATGATGTATTAAATTTATTAGATCAATGATTAGAATAGGATTAGTAGGAGATATTGGGTCAGGCAAGAGCTTTTTAGCAAAAAAATTTGGTTATCCGGTATTTAATGCAGATTATGAAGTTGCTAAATTATATAAAAAAGAAAAAAAAGTTTTTTTTAAACTTAAAACGATTTTACCAAAATACATACATTCATTCCCCATTAATAAGAAAGAAATTACTGAAGCTATATTAGCAAATGAACAAAACTTAAAAAAAATTGTTAAAATTGTACATATCGAAATAAGAAAAAAAATGCTCATATTCTTAAGAAAAAATAAATCAAAGAAAGCAGTAATTTTGGATATTCCTCTTCTGTTAGAAAATAAATTGAATAGACAAAAAGATATTATAATATTTGTTAAATCCCAAAGATCACAAATATATAAAAGATTAAAAAAAAGAAAAAATTTTAATCAGAAATTATTTAATAAATTTAAAAAACTTCAACTTCCACTAGATTATAAAAAAAGAAGATCTAATTTTACAATTAAAAATGATTTTACAGGTAAATCTGTTAAAAAGGATGTCAAAGCAATATTAAAAAAAATTCTATAGATGAATGAAGTAGTTTTAGATACTGAGACAACAGGACTTTCTGTTAGAGACGGCCACAAGATTGTTGAAATTGGCTGCATTGAATTAAGTGATCTTGTGCCTACAGCCAAAAAATTTCATTGTTATTTAAATCCTGAGAGAAAAGTTTCAGAAAAAGCATTAGAGGTTCACGGTTACACTGACGATTTTTTGTCAAATAAGAAAAAGTTTAAAGAAATAGTTGATGAATTTTTAGATTTTATTAAAGACAAAAGATTAATAATTCACAATGCCGAGTTTGATTTATCACATTTAAATAATGAATTGAAGATTTTAGGAAAAGACGAAATTAAAAATGATATTGTAGATACATTAATTTTAGCAAGAAATAAATTTCCAGGATCTTCTATAAGTTTAGATGCATTGTGTAAAAGATATAGAATAGATAATTCTAAAAGATCTAAACATACGGCTCTAGTTGACTGTGATTTATTGGCAAAAGTTTACATTAATCTTATAGATCAAAAAGAACCTACTTTAAATTTTCAACCGCATGATAAAGAAATTAATGAATTGAGCATTAAGAACACTTTGTATTTTAAAGATGTAGTAAAAATCTCAGATGAAGAAAAAAACAAACATTCAGCTTATTTAAAAATAAATTTAAAAAAGAACTTCTTTAGTTAAATTTTTGATTATAGAGTTCTTCAAAATCGATTTTTTTTTCAAATTTTATACCTGGATAACCAGAATTATGAAGAAGATTTAATAATGCAGTTTCAAGATTGGGATAAATCTCTTTTTGAACATCACAAAGAATTATTTTTTCTATTATTTTTTTATCTTTAATATCATCAATTACTTTTATGACTGTGGCAAAGATTATTTCAAAGTGAGATTTTTTTTCATTATTTTCTTTATCTTGGAATTTGAGTGTAGTTATAACTTCTACAATTTTGTCTTTAAGTGGTTTGGAAGTAATATCTATACTAAGTTGATATTTAGAGATATTTTCTTTAACAAATAAAAAAGTTTCAACATTAGGAGTTTCACTCGACATGTCTTTTATGTATTTTCCTAAAATTTTAAAGTTTTCGCTCATCATCATCTTTTATATCTTCAGACTCTCCTTCTATGAAAGGTTTTTTATCTGACGTCTCACTTTTGAATTTTTTTATTAATCCTCCAAAAATTATTTTTCTTGTTAAAGGAAATATTAATAAAAATCCAATTATATCAGTTGCAAAACCAGGTATAATTAAAAGTAATGCCGCAAATGCAATAGCTGCACCAGATATAATTTCGTAAGCTGGCACTTCATTTTTTATTAAACCCAAGAAACCTGCTCTTAAGGTATTCAGCCCTTCAAATCTTGCATAGATAACTCCGATAATAGCTGTGATAAATATTAAAGAAATCGTATTAAATGCTCCGATTTGTGAGCCTATTTTTATGAATAGATAAATTTCAATTATAGGCACTAAAATAATGGTCAATAAAAGTGTGTTCATTTGTCTTTAATGTAATTGCTAGTTGAAATTAATCAACATAGTAATTAAATTAAGA
>Ga0315315_10005930_pt1 | contig 11278 bp, 15 predicted proteins | sample M140m3416metaG_FD_203699 | JGI IMG/M metagenome (GOLD analysis project Ga0315315, IMG submission 203699) | Ammonia-oxidizing marine archaeal communities from Monterey Bay, California, United States - M1 40m 3416 | ecosystem: Environmental > Aquatic > Marine > Intertidal zone | place: USA... | reverse complement strand
GCATAATCAAATAATTCTTCCATAGTATCAACTCGAATGGCACCAGATTGTTTTAGTAATGCATCATAGATTTCATCAGAACCCATTAATGCACCAGTGTGAGACATTGCAGCCTTTGCACCTTCTGGACTACGCCCAGATTTAAGAACAAGTACAGGTTTTTTTAGTTTTTTAGTGATATTTTTACAAACTTTAAGAAATTCTTGTCCATCTCCCATATCTTCAAGATACATTACAATAACTTCAGTTTGTTTATGGTTTGCAAGAATTTTGAGTATGTCTACTTCGCTCATTGCAGCTTTATTTCCAAGACTTACAACTGCTGAAAAACCAATTCCTTGTGCACTAGCATCTTCAACTAATGCTGCACATATTGCACCACTTTGAGATACAAGTGCAATTTTTCCAGATTTTGGAGTAATTTTAAGAAATGTTGAATTCATCATTGTTTTTGGATCAAGATTCATGACACCAAGGCAATTAGGTCCAATAATTTGGATTTTGTATTTTTTAGCTATATCTTTAATTTCTTGCTCACGTTTTGCACCTTCTTCATCAACTTCTTTGAAACCAGCTGTAATGATTATTACACCTTTAATTTTTTTCTTACCACATTCTTCTAAAACTGGTGCAACTAGAGTATTTTTAATTACAATAACTGCAAGATCAATTTGTTTTGGAACATCTAAAACAGATTTGTATGCTTTTTTTGAAAAGACTGTTTCTCTTGAAGGACTAATTGGATAAACAACTCCTGTAAAACCATTCATAATATTTGATGTAATTGTAGCACCAACACTACCAGCTTTATCTGAAGCACCAATTACTGCAATAGATTTTGGGGATAAAAAGACAGATTCAGCCATAATGAAATGAATTTAAGATTTTGTATAATAAAGTTATTCATAGAAATTTCTGATCTCTAATTTTAACTTCCCAACATCTTACCTGCAAGATTTTCTTTTCTAGGAATCCAAACTATTGATATGCTAGAAAATTTTCCAATAATTAGCCATGATTCTCGTGCTAAATCACGTAGTTTCTCATTATTTATTGCAAATTCATGATTTAATTGATTAACAGTATTTTTAGAGTCACTAAAAATAGTAATTTCTTCATCATTGTCCACAAATTTCTTTAGTGCAGAAATTATTGCCAGATATTCAGCCTGATTATTTGTAATTTCAGATCTTTTTTCATAAAATGATTCACCAGTTTCTTTGACAAAAAACCCAAATCCACCATTTGATCCACCAGAACCATCAACATAGACATTAATTTTCATCTTTATACAACCTCGTTATCTTCACTGTTAGATTCAGTATTATCATGTAAATTACTGTTGATATACTTTGAGAGATTATTGATGCTAAATATGGATCATAATTAATCGTAAGAAAATAATATTGTAATATACCTCTAGCAATAGTATACACAACTTCTGCAATCCCAAGTGAAGTAATTAATTTCTTAAGATCATGTTTTAATTTTACAGTATCTGTTTTACCAGATTCTAAAAGATATTTTTTTCTATTATCTAAATAAAATAAAAAACTGAATACAGAAAAATAAATTATATAATCTGCAATTGTGGTATATGTTGCATTAAGATAATCAGTTTGTTCAGAAAGAATTTGTGCAATAATTGCTGAAATGATAATTGATGCTGCAAATGCAATTAAAATATTTTTATTAAGTTTTAGATATTCCTGCAACATGATTTTAATCATTTTTTGTCATAAATAAATTAGAATTAGTTTTTACTTGATTTAGAAATTTCAATAATTAGTTCAAAATCATAAAACTTGTGCCTAAAAACAGAATAGAAAGTATAAAAAAGATAATCAAACAAAGTGAAATGAACTAAAATTGATGTTAAATTATGATGCACCGTTGTATAGACCACCTTCAGAAGCTAGATCATTAATTTTTCAAGTAACATTAGGTTGTTCATTTAATGAATGCTCATTTTGTGATATGTATAGATCTAAAGAATATTCTGAAAGATCATGGGACAATGTAAAATCTGAAATTGATATGATGGCAAAATATGTTCCAGATACAAGAAGAGTATTTCTTGCAGATGGGGATGCATTAAATCTTGATTCAGAATATATGATAAAAATTTTGAAATACATTAGAGAAAAATTTGAAAATATCGAAAGAATTTCATGTTATGCAATGCCAATGAATATTTTGAAAAAAACACCTGAAGAATTAAAAAAAATGAATGAAGCAGGACTTGATATGTTCTATTTGGGAATAGAAAGTGGTTCTGATATTGTTTTGAAAAAAGTAACTAAAGGTGCCCTTGCAAAAACAATCATCAAATCAGTCAACAAAGCAAAGGATGCAGGATACATTATGTCATGTATGGTAATTTTAGGTTTAGGTGGAAAAAAATATTCAAAAGAGCACATTAGTGGTACAGCAGAAGTGATCAGTGCATGTTCACCAAATTATGTTGGTGCATTAACACTTTATTTAGAAAATGGAATTAAACAAGAATTTATTGACAAATATGAAGGTGAATTTGTTAAAATAAATGATGATGAAGGATTAGAAGAACTCTATGAATTGGTCAATCAAATCAATACAAAGGAAGAAATTGTATTTAGAGTAAATCATGGTTCAAATGCCTACACTGTAAAAGGTACATTCCCACAAGATAAACAAGAAATGTTAGAAAAGGTAGAATGGATGAAGGATCATCCAGAAATTGTACGTCCTCAAGGAATTAGAGGATTTTAAATTATTATTTTTGAACAACTAAAGTTACAACAATTTCAGTTTGATCATTATCAAGGTCATCATCTAACGTGATTTTTTTATCTACAAGTTTGTATTCTTCAATCAGAGATCCATATTCACTAAATCTTCTAACTAGTTTACTTTTTGGAAGAACAACTACATCACCAGCGTTATGATATGTTTCAATGGATTCACCATTTTTTATTATAATTTTCAATCTATTCAATTATGCAAAATTAGATATAAAAAGTATGATTTTAAAAAAAACTAATAGTTATTTCATAACGTGAAATCATAAATTCTCAATAATAGATTTTAGATTTTCAGGTAAATCAGGTAAATCAGTATGACTTTCATTATTTTGAAGAATTTCAGGACCTATTCGTCTTACTATCTGGGTTGCAATTAATGTATCAATATTTCTTTGAATATCTTTCTCACTCAATACAGTTTTTAATTTTTCAAAAACAGTTTCTTCATTTTCATATTTTTTAATACCATATTGAACTAAGATAGTTTTTTCAATTGATGAAAAATCAGTCATACTCATTATAAAAAATTAAAGGCTAAGAATCTTTTGTATTAAAAAATGGTTAAAATATGATAAAAGATGAATCAAATCACATGCAAACAAAAATGGAATTAATTTCAAATGTTTTAACGATGAAGAAATATGCTATGATTGGCATAATTAGTGGGATAGCATTAGGAATAATTTATTATTTTTTGACAATGTCAATGCTACCAACACACTTTGATGCAGCAGTAGAATTAGCACCACATTATATTATGACATCTATTGGATTAACAATAGTAATTTCAACTTTAGCAGGAATAAATTTTGCAATGATGGCATTTAAGATGAATCAAATCAAAAAAATGAATTCAGTTAAAGTTAATTCAGTCAAAACAAACTCATCAGCAATTTTTGGTGGAATATTTGCTGCATTTACACCAGGTTGTCCAGCATGTACGGCCCCATTAGCTGTGGTTTTAGGAGCAGTGGGAGGATTGTCACTATTTCCAATGCAAGGATTAGAATTAAAATTTATTTCAGTAGGCGTATTGATATTTTCAATTTATTGGATTACTAGGGGATTACAAAGTAAAAGTTGTTGTAAAATAGGATGAACATTTTATTAAAAAATTAGTTTTTTCTTTTAACTTGGAATATTTTATAACCATATTTTTTATTTATTTCAGTTTCATATAATTGAGAAATTTCATATTCATTAAAATTTTTGAAAGCATTATACAAATTATTATCAATAATAAGACTATTTTCAGGACATAATGAATTAATTTTAAAACATCGGTTAACAGTTGGACCAAAAATATCACTTATTGTAGAAGTACTACTTTGAGCAACTTTAACAGAACCATAACTAATACTAATTTTATAATTTAATTCAGGCATTTTTTCCTCTTCAAGTTGTTTTTTTAATTCACTATGAGATTCAATCATATCCAAACAACATTCCAAAATATTTTTTGTTACTTTAGAATCACTAAGATCAATATTTGGGAATCTAAACATCAAAGCATCCCCAATGTTTTTGACTACTTCACCATGATAACTTTTAACAATTTTAGCCATAAAATTTAGAAAAATTTCATATAATTTAGTAACATCACCATCAGATAATTTGGCAGAAATTTTTGTAGAATCTTTCATATCAATCACAGCCACACAATCATTTTGAGTATGTTGGGAAAATTTTAGAAGAATATCCTCTTGTTGTTTAATTACTTCCTCTTTTTGTTTAATTGTAATTTCGGCTTCTTGAAGTTTTTTTGCCATATTATCAAATGATTCAGAAAGATCACCTATTTCATCACGAGATTTAATATTAGTTCTAATATTAAATTCACCGCGGGAAATTTGATAAGTTGCTTCACTAAGTTTTGTAATAGGCTCAGAGAGACGTTTTGCTAAAAAATATGTCAAAATACTTAGTCCAACCATTAAAGAAATACCAATGATAATGATATTCAATTGTGATTGAAAAATTGTGATTTTTTCAAAATTTAGAAATATTACGGTTGTCGTAGAAATAGAAATCAAAGTCGTAGATAGAACTAAAACAAGTAATTTTTTTTGTAAACTGAAAAATGTAAAAGAAGACATTCAATACTAAAATGATCATTATTGCTTATAGCAATGACGTTATTCTCATAGATTTTTCATATTAGAAGTAAAAATGGGCCCACGGTGATTTGAACACCGGATCTTCGCCGTGTAAGGGCGACGTCATAACCGAGCTAGACTATGAGCCCACTGAAACCTACCTCGTTAAAATCCATTTAAACTTTGAGACTAGGGAAAATCTAGAAATTTGATTAAAAATAATGAAAACTGTGAATGTTTGTGATTTTTTTTCTAGTCCAATTGGATTAGGTCATGTTACTAGAGATATTGCTATTGTAAGTAATTTTGAGAATATTTCAGTTAATTTTGTGACAGGTAGTGGAGCTGCCAAAATTTTAAAAAAATTAGATTATAAATTAGAAGATGTCTATAACCCACCTTCATTTATTGTAGAGAATGGAATATTGAATAATCAAAACAAATGGTTATGGAATTATTTTCAATATTATAAAAAATGTAAAAAAATATCAGAGAAAATAATCAAAAAAAATAATTCGCAATTAGTAATTAGTGATGAAGATTTTGCTTCATTAACTGTTGCACAGAGTTTAAAAATTCCAAATGTATTGATAACAGATGTATTAGAAACAAAATTTACAAAAGGAATTGCATCATTTATTGAAAGAAAAATGAATAAATCAATGATGAAAATTATTAAGAATTGTAATGTAGTAATTATTCCTGAAGATGGCGATGATCAAGATAATATTAGAAGAGTTGGTCCAATAGTTAGAAAAATAAATTTTTCAAGAGATGAATTAAGAGAGAGATTTTCATTTAATAAAAAAACAATACTTATTTCAATTGGAGGTACGGATGCAGGATTATTTTTAATTAATCAAGCAATAAAATCAATATTAAAAATTAATCAAGATATTGAAATTGTTGTTGTTTCAGGTCCATCTATTACAAAAAAATTTGATAATGTAAAAAATTTAGGATTTGTAGATAATTTACATGAATTGATTTATGCATCAGATTTGATTATTTCTCTAGCAGGTAAATCAACAATTGATGAGGCTAAGGCATATGGAACACCAGGAATATTTATTCCAATCAAAGGACATTTTGAGCAAGAGGGTAATGCAAAATTTGAAGGATTTGTTTTTGAGGATATCAACAGGCTGGATAAATTAATTGTAGAAAAACTTGAACAAAAAAGAAACAAAATAAACACAAATGGTGCAAAATTAGCGTCTGATATTATTAAAAAATTAATCAAATAGTTAATAGATAGCAATTTGGTTTTGATACAGTACCATGAATAATTTAGTGATTGCAAAATTTGGAGGAAGTGCAATAGGTCCAGATGGAATATTGATACCACAGATAGTTAATAGGATCAATAATTTAAAAGCAGATTCCAAATTGATTGCGGTATTTTCAGCACCACTAACAATGTACAATGGGAAAAAACGATCATTAACAGATATTGTGTTAGAGCAAGGTAAAAATGCAGAAAATGGAATAAGACCAACATTAGAAACTGTAAAAGTATCTTATCAAAAAATTCTTGAACTGGTTAATGACGATAATAAACAAAATTGTCAGGATGTTATTGACATACATTTAGAAAAATCACAAAAAGCTCTAGACGATGCACTTCAAAATAAAGAATTTGTAGATGAAATAAGATCAAGAGCATTAGCATTCTCAGGAGAAATTTTAATGTCTCATGTGATGAATCATATTTTACGAAGTAATCAAATCAAAACTGATGCTGTAGAATTTGATGACTGGCCAATAATTACAGATAACAACATAGAATCTACAAATTTTTTGAAATCAGAATCAAATGATAGAATGCAAAAAATTGAAAATTTGGTTCAAAATAATCAAGTGGTTACAATTGGCGGATTTATAGGAAAAACAGTTGATAACGTGACTACAACATACGAACGTGGAGGCTCAGATAGAACTGCAGCAGATCTAGGAATATTATTTCATAGAAAATATGAAACTAGTATAGACTTTGAAAAAGACAGTTCTGTCGTATCAGCTGATCCAAAAATTGTAAATTCTGGATTAAAAGAAGTACTTCAATTATCATACAACGAAGCAAGACTTGCAGGAATGTTTGGAATGAAAATTTTAGATCCAATTGCAATAAAAGAAATTGTAGAACATGGTGTAGACATGCCAATTAAAATTACAAATATAAAAAATCCAGAGAAAATTACTTTAATTAAAAGACAATTAGATGAACAAAAAGGACATCCAATAAAGATAGTTACTGGAAAAGAAAATTGTGCAATATTTAGAATAGAAACAAATTCTATTCAAAAACTATTGACATCATTAGACAAAGATAGACGCTATAGTGAATTTATTATTTTATCACCATTTACAAAAGATGGTGTAGAATTATCCAGAATATTATTTTTAGACGGGGATTATGTTAGAAGAAATGAAAAATATTTACTAACTTTTGATCCTCTTGCTACAATTACATACAACAGAGGAGTGATTACATTAATCGGAGATGAAATGTGGAGAGTCCAACAAGTAGCATCAAGAACTAGTGCAAAAATTGGAGAATCAGGATTAAATATTTTGAATATGGATGCACAAGAAGAAACATCAAGAATTATTGTTGTTGTTGAAGATGCAGAGCAAAATATTACAAAAGCAATTAGTGCAGTTCATGAAGAAATTTCTAAAATTAATTTTATTTAATGAAAAGATGATATGGTGTTACAGGTTTTCACCAGTAAACACCAGTAAGGGTTTATTCTTGGACTCGTTATCTAGATTTAGTCCGGCGTTACCCAAAACACGCTAATTATAATAGATATTTTTAGTATTTATTCCTGATCTATATAGTTCAGATACGTTCAGCTATATACCAACAAGTAATACCAATTCCTATAATTCCATACCACTTGAAATTACTCTTATTCATGAAGACATTTGGTGAGGCTAATTCCCCATCAGGGTATTGTGATAAACGGATTTTACGCATTTGAAATGCCTGACCAACCAAGCCTATAATCAAAAGGATAATTCCAGTAAATCCTAAAGTCCACTCCATACTACTATGCGTAGTTTATCTGATATGTATTTTCCAGATATACCAACAAAATATTAAAAATAATTCTTTAAATTACGATGATTTTTTTCTTTTCCTATGATAGAGACGGGTAAAATATGGATGAATGGGAAATTAGTTCCATTCAAAGATGCTAAAGTCCACGTATTGACTCATGCACTTCATTATTCAACTTCAATATTTGAAGGAATTAGATGTTATGATACTCCAAATGGCTCAGCAGTTTTTAGATTACCAGAACATGTTGAAAGGTTATTCAAATCTGCAAAATTATATTCAATGAAAATGCAATTTACTAAAAAAGAAATTTCAGATGCAATTCTAAAAACTGTAAAAGCTAGTGGACTCAAAGAAGCTTACATTAGACCATTAGCATATTATGGTTATGGAACAATGGGTTTAACTCCAACTACAAACAAAGTAGATATGTCAATTTCATGTTGGGAATGGAAAATGGGAGAATCAAAAGCAGGTAAATTTTCTGGAGCAAAATGTAAAGTTTCAAGTTGGATAAAAATTGATTCAAGATCTCAACCAATGCAAGCAAAAGCAGCTTCAAACTATGCAAATGCAGCTTTAGCAAGAATGGAAGCATTAGATAATGGATATGATGAAGCAATTATGTTAAACTCACAAGGAAAAGTTGCAGAAGGTAGTGCTGAAAATATATTCATAATAAAAGACGATATTATTCAAACACCTCCACTATCAGCAGGAGGACTAGAAGGCATTACAAGAGATAGCATCATACAAATCATTGAAGAAAATAGTGGATTTGTAATTGAGAGAGATTTAGAGAGAGATGATCTCTATAATGCAGATGAAATTTTTATGACAGGTACTGCTGCTGAAGTAAAATCAGTTACACAAATTGATAAAGTCAAAATAGGTACAGGGAAAATGGGTAGTGTGACTAAAGCATTACAAAAGTCATTTACAGACGTTGTAAAGGGTAAAGATGAGAAATTTTTGCCATGGTTGACATTTATTTAATTTCAAAGAACTTTTTTACCCATAAAAAATATTAAAAAATATGAATTTGTGTGCAACTGGCGATACACCAGAAATTTGTTGGTTTTGTAGAAAAGGACGTCATGAAGACTGTATGAAAAATATTCCAACACAAGGTAAATCAGATGGACCACATGATTGTACTTTTGATACAAAATTAATTCCATGTAAGTGTCAACACTAAGAAAGAAAAATAATTACAAATACAGCTTTAATTAAAAAATTATATGCAATATAATGAAAATTTTTGGAATAAATATGCTGATGAAAATGAATCAAGATATAATGAAGAATTTTCAAAATATCTTAGAGATTTAGCCAGTTCTTTACCAGGAGTAAATAGTATTTTAGAAATTGGTTGTGGAACAGGAATTGATTTACGATTATTTCCAGATTCATTTCAATTAAACGGAATTGATCTAAATGAACGTGCATTAAAAATTGCAAAAGAAAAATTATCAAGTGGGAATTTTCAAAAAGGTGACATTACTAAATTGCCATTTGAGGATTCCTCAATAGATTTTGTATTTACACATGGATTAATGAATTATCTAGATGATGATATTTTAGAGAAAGGGATTGCAGAAATGTTTAGAGTATCAAAAAGATGGATAATGCATTGTGAGAAATATGAAAAAACTGAAAATCAGATTGATGAAAATCACAAATTTCGAAATATGGGAGAGAAATGGCTGGATTATAAAATAAAATTTGTTAGTGATGTAGATTTGCATGAAGATTATGGACAAGATCAAACAAGATTCACTTTATTAAAAAAATTATAATTTAAATTCTTAATTTGAAAAATTAAATAATTAAAAGCGGGTCTAGAGGGATTCGGACCCTCGACAACCGGATTAAGAGTCCGGTGCGCTACCTGGCTGCGCCATAAACCCAACAAACTAAAAAAGCCTAGAGTTGTTATTAATCTTAAGATTTTAAAATAAATGAAAATTTAATTTTGTGATTTAGCTTCGATTTCACTGTACTTTTCTAAAATTGCTGTTAGTGCAGTTGAAACTGGAACATTGTTCATCTTCTTCTTTTCTGCAAGAAGTTTTTGATATGCATCTAGTGTAATGTACACCGGAATTGAACCATTTCCTTCAAGTAATCCTCTAACATTGTAAAGTGCAGTTTCCATTCCTTTATCAGCAGATTTTGCAAATTTTGCTTTATCCAAAATTGCTCCTAGTGGACCAAATGGCATCTCATAATCTACTGACATTGTGATTCTTGTAAGATTATCACCTAATGATTCAAATTCATTTGTGATTTCCCAATTCTTGAACGGACCTTCAATTTGTTTAGCAACAATTTTCTCATTTCTGACAAATTCAGTTGTTTCACAATCCCACTCTAAACGTTTACCGCTAAAGTCACCAATAATTCTAAAGGTTGTACCAACACCCATTCCTTCTTTGATATCCATTGGAACTACTGTCATTCCAACTGTATCATTTTTGATTTGATCAGAAACATGTTCTGGTCTTGCAAAATATGTGAAGACGTTGTCTACAGGTGTTTTGATATCAATTGATTTTCTAACGAGGGTCAACATCTGGGTTTCTTGGCAATAAGGATTTAAAGGTTGTGAAGATTTTCTTGAGAAAAATTGATTTACAATATATTCATCTGCGAATAATCATTATGTAATGACTAAAGTGCGATCAGCATTATTGATCTTCATAATATTATTTTCATCGATCTCAGCAGTAAATTCAGCCCATGCTCATTCATTATTTAATTCTGCAGAAGAATTCTATGGAGGCTACAGGGTACAGGTAGCCACAACTCCAGAATTTCCACAAATAGATGAACCATCTCAATTTTTAGTCAGAGTTACTGATGCAAATTTTGAAGAAGTTGATAGTTTTACAATGGGAATTAGAGTTTTTTATAATGATCAACAAGTAAATGCAATTCCTCCAACAACGATTCAAACAGGGCATTGGGATATTGACTATGTTTGGAAAAAACCAGGCAACCACATTGTGTATATTGACTTGTATGACATGGAGGGGACAAAAGGAACATTAACTTATTCATTCAATATGGGAACTCAAAGTCCATTTGGAATAATCTTCATTATTGCAATTACTATAGGAGCATTAACTTTTGCAGTAGTTATGGGATACATTTACCTACCAAAAATTTTCAAAAAAGCTAAACTTTAGCCTTTATTGGCATTTTTGCTATACGGAATGCAAACAGTGTAGTTAACAATACCATTGAAAATAAAAATATCCCAATTCCCAAATGAACAGATACTAAAACTGCGTGTAATTTTAAATCAATTACTAAAGCACCCAAAGTAA
>Ga0315315_10005929_pt1 | contig 11278 bp, 7 predicted proteins | sample M140m3416metaG_FD_203699 | JGI IMG/M metagenome (GOLD analysis project Ga0315315, IMG submission 203699) | Ammonia-oxidizing marine archaeal communities from Monterey Bay, California, United States - M1 40m 3416 | ecosystem: Environmental > Aquatic > Marine > Intertidal zone | place: USA... | reverse complement strand
TTTTCAATAAGAGCATTAAGAAATCTGTTGAAAACTTCTACATTATCATCCGGGTCACTCACGCAAATATCAATATCACCAGAGTCAGGTTTGCCTCTTCGGAACGAACCAACTATTTGAAAAGTGCTATTTTTATTTTTAACTTTTTGAAAGATTTTTTTAAGTTCTTTTTCATACTGAAGAATTTCTTTACGTGGAATGCGCTTCAAAATATCTTCATAATGTTTCAATCCAATTTTTTGTTTATCATTAAGTAACTCATCTTGTCTAGCACGCAACTGTTCAATAGTAGTTACATTATGTTTTTTAACTAGTTCTTCAGCCTTTTTTGCTCCGATACCATACACTTCGGTAAATATGAGCATTGGATCATTTTTTGCTCGTTCTAACACTTGAAGGGTTCCAGTATCCATATATTCTTTGAATTTTTTTAATATAGTAGAACCTATATTCGGTAAACCTTTAATATCATCAAGTTTGTGAATTGATTTTCCATATAATATAATAGAGTCTTTAGCCTTGGAATATGCTCTTCCTCTAAAATGTTCGCCTTTTTTCGTCATAAGGCTTTCCAACTTTTCAAGTAGTGTGATAAATTGCGGTGCGTAGTTCATCTTGGGTGTTTTATGATTTATATTACTAACAACTTTTTTTAATTCAATTTTATTAAGTGGTAGCTTGATTTTTTTTTTAAATTTCTTAATAGTATTCTTTTTTCTATTCTTGGTTTTTTTAATAGTATTACTACGAGGTGTTTTGGGTAGTTTAACTTTCTTCTTGAGTTTTCGTGCTTTTTTTTTAGTTCTGTTTTTTTTATAACAATATCCATAAGTTTTTAAAGTTCCACGTTTACTCACTGATGTGGCGCAAATGGGTCCCTTAGGAGATTCATAGCATTTATCGTGTGTGGTCCATTTATATTTAAAAGGAATAATACATTTACCAGGTTTAACTTTCTTATTAATTTCTATTTTTCCTTTATTATTTCGTGCATTACCATACATATTGTCTGTCATATACAATATGTATTTATTTTTCATTGAAATATTTATCTAAAAATAATTTATCAAATAATTTATCCAAGTATTTAACTTTTTTTTCTCTTTGTTTATCTTTTGTAATTTTAGTAAACATTTTGCTAGTTGTATTTCTAGATATAGAAGGCGTAGGTAATTTATCTAAAATTATATCCATTTTATAAATAATAAATATAATATAAATATAAGATGAGCTCAATAATAACTCAAGGAATGTCTAAAATAATGGTAAACGATCAATTAGTAGAACATAAACAGTATATGGGAAGTTATGATGGAGAAAAGGGTAAATTGTTAATGCGTAGCGGAAATAAGGGAATATATATCGAATTAGATAATAATGATTTAGCTGAAGTGTTTCAAAAAAGAGAATTTGGAGAGAAAAATGAAAAATCAATAGATAAAAAATTAAAAACTTTGATAAAAAAGCATAGAACACTAAAAAACGTAACATCAAAGGGCAAAAAAAAGAGAAAAACCAAGAATAAAAGACGTAAAAAGAAAGGTTTAATAAAAAGAAATAAAAAGTCAAAAAGACGTAAAAAACGTAGAAACAAAAGAAAAACGAAAAGTTATAAGGATATAATAACACCTAATGAAACTATTTTTGATTAACATTTGGAAGATATTGCTTTCATTAAAATGGAATCTTGTTGAAATAAGTTTCCATTTCTTCTATCTTGAATATATTTTAAAGCAAATTCTTTTTCCATAAAATTTAAGTATTTTTTAGAAGCATAAATAAGTTTAAAAATAGTATTATCATAACTGACTGATTCAATATTGACTATTTTTAGTTTTTTCACATATCTTATAAATTCGCTTACAAGTTCCAAATGTTCTTCAAAAATAAATGTTAATACACAGTGGTTTCTTATAATTCTTCTATTTTTACCCATAAATTCATAATTTTTATAAAAAGTTTCCAAACGACAAGCTTCTGCTTTTGTTACCAACTTATTAATAGTTTCATTTAAATTTGTGTTTTTAGATAAATTATAAGAGAGCTCAATTAAATATGTCATATATGATGGCTAAAGATTTTTATTTACATAGATTAATTTAATTATTTATTTATTCTACTACAATCTTGTAGATATATTTATTAAAAATATAAATATAGATAATTTGTTAATATATTATAATAAAATTGGTTAATATATATATATACAATGAGTAGCACCAATTGGAAAAATTTGGGAAGAAAACAAGGAGGAAACATGAAAAATTATAGAAATGTTAAAAGTGATAAAAACTTTTATAATAATGGTAAATGGGATACTTTTTATACAGATGATGATATTAAACGTTTAGCTTATTATAATATTGATTTGCCACATGTAGTAGGAATAGGTACAAATACTCCATTTAGTAAGTTATCTTTTGGAAATAGTTCACAAAGTGGATATCATCCTGAATCATTGGGAAATATTGAAACAACTACAGGTCTTACTCCAGGAAAACTTTCATCTATAGCACTCAATGAAGTCACTAGAACTGAAGAAGGTCAACCTAAAAGAAGAGGACAAGAATTCAATGGATTAGGTTATGTTACTAATTTAAGAAGTGTAAGAAATATAAACCAAAATACAGACGCAAAAGGAATTGGTATATTTTCTAATAAATTTTCACCAGATGAAGATACATCCCAAAAAACAGATAAAGCAATAATGTATATTACTGATGATAAACATGTTCAAATAGGTGGAATTCCTACTGGTTATAATTTAGTTGATAGAAGAGGTCAAAATAATATTAATAATCGTTCATTTAATCGTAATACACAAGAAACTGGTCCCAATATTATTATTGATATAAGTGGAAGCATGCACGTAAATGGATTTATAAATTTTTTAAAATCGGGTAATACTGGAGGTGCACCAACTCAACAACAAGATAATCCAGCAAATCAACTAACTTTTAATAATGCTACAAACCAAATCGAATACGCTGATTCTGATAATAAAACTGCTATAGATAATAGAGCTATTCCAGAAGGAGCTATATTTGTTGGATGGGATAAAGAAGAGAGTTCATCAACATTAATATCTCGTCCTAGACTTTATATTATGTTGAATGGAGAACAAAAAAGAATAGCAACAGAAGATGATAAAGATTTTTACATCACCGAAAATGATGCTGGATTAACATTTACGGCTAGTGGAGTAGAAGTAGGTGGTTCTAGATTTTATATATTTAGAAATAATGAGGATACACCCTCTACTACTATAATGAATACCTATAGTGGAGGTTCTACTACTAACTTTAATGGTAGTTCGGGTTCACAAAACAATGTACCAAAAACTCATGAGGGACTGGGTACAGCTAAATCTAATTCTCTACAAGTAATAGGCAATTTATCTGTTTTTGACTATACATCTGGAGGAACAGGTGGAGCAAAATTAGATATATCAGATTGGGACGCTTGTAAACGAATTTTAGTATCAGAAATTTATCAGACTAGTGACAGCATTCTCGACACACCCTCTCCTGGTAAGGAATTAGGTACCATTTATACAGACAGACATTTAATGATAGGAGGATTACAACGCCTGGATACAGAGCTACAACCATTCAGCCATTTTGGATCCGCTATTGATATATCCGGAGGCATTGTAAATAAACCTGCTATTAGAGTTATAACAGGGATTGAAGCACGAGGATCAATAGCAGGTACAAATCCAAGAGATAGTATAATTATTGGAAATACACAACCAACCAAGTTTATAACAAAGAACGCCGAATGTATACTGGTTGGTGAAAATGATAGATATGAAAATAATGAAAATACCTTAGTAATAGGAAAAGACAATGAAGTTAGTAATACCGAAAATTCTATTGTTATAGGAGAAGGATGTAAAGTAGATGGTAATGTTGTTGGAAAAAATTCAGGATTAGTTGTTATGGGAGCAGATACAGAAGCAAATCAATCATCTGATCGTATTGTTTTTGGGACATCCACCAAAAAAAGAGCTTTTGTGATTGATGAAAATGGACAAGTAACTATTGGTGGTGATTTAAAAGTTCTAGGAGGCCACGTTCATATGGAGACAGAACGCATCGTAGGCGCAGATGATCAAATTGATATAAATTCTATATTCGACGAAACCGCTAACAAAGTTGTAGGTAATTCTAATTACGGGACAAAAACAAATGGTGGTATTCAATTATTTTTAACGCAAGGCTTAGACACAGACCATGCCCAATTTACATTTGACAACCCTAATAAAAGATGGACTACTGCTAATTCGTCAGATTCTCTAGGATTCGCCGCCGCAGCTACAACCAGCACTCCAGGCACAGAGAGATTTAAAGTAACAGACAGTGGGGATTTACATATGGGAACTGGAGTTAGTGATAAATTCAAAGTTACAGCACAAGATGGTCATGTAGATATGAGTGGAAATTTACATATTCATGGAACCGGAGGTATAACATTAGAGAATGGTAATACTATTACAAATACTGCAGCTAATACAGTTGTTATTAATGGAGAAGTAGTAGCTGGAAGCGGCAACAACTCCACCCATTCTGTTTTTAAATCAAATGGAAATTATAACCTTACATTAAAAACTGGAAATACAGCTGGTAATAATAGTAACATTCATATAAATGGAACTGATACTAGTGGCGATATTACAATAACAGCAAGCAAGGATATCGTTATGACTCCAGATGGAACTGGTAAGTTAATAATTAATTCTGATTGGAATACGTTAGCAACTAATACTTGGCGAGAAGAGATTCAAATTGCTGATGGATATGGTAGTGGTGGTGCGTCATTTGATATTTCTAAAAATGCGACTGGTGTTAAAACTACAAATTTAAAAATTAGTGGTAAGTTAACAGTTGATGGAGATATTGACCCTACTGGACTTATTTTAAAGGGCACACCAGGAGATTATAGTGATGACCAAAATGCATTAGTATTATATAATTCCGGGGGAACCTTGAAATATAAAGTTGGTAGCACAGAGAAGGAGCTAGCTATTTCTGGTGGAGGACAAACTATTAGTGGAAATATAGAAAATGCTAATTTGGCTGCCTATGCCCATGATTTATCCTTTAATTCTACGACATTTTCACAAACTGGACCAGGAATTTTATATCAAGATTCAGCAAAAGACACTAAAATTAAAAAATATGAGACGGCTAATACAACAAACTTTTTAAAGGCAGATGGAACTTATGCGGTACCACCAGGAACTTTTTCATTATTAATAGCTTCTAATAACGTATTAGGAGGCGTTAAAAGTGGTGGTAATAATATAAGTATTGACGCGACGGGAGTAATTTCTTCAACTTTTTCATTATCAATAGCTTCTAATAACGTATTAGGAGGCGTTAAAAGTGGTGGTAATAATATAAGTATTGACGCGACGGGAGTAATTTCTTCAACAGATACAAATACACAACTTTCGGATTCACAAGTACAAGATATTGTTGGTGGTATGGTGTCGCAAAATACGGAGAGTAATATTTCAGTCACTTACGCAAGCAGCAAATTAAATTTTGCTGTGAATGGGGATATGGATCTTGCATATGGGGATAGATACATAAAAGTCACACAACCCACTGACGAAGGTGACGGAAAAGACCTTACCATAGAAGCTGGTTCAGCAAAAAATAATACTACTAATCCAACTGAGGATCGAGATGGTGGAAATCTGATATTGTCTGCAGGTACGAAAACAGAAAATGGATCTGATGGGGTAGTTGAAATAACAAGTGGATTTAAACTAAGTAACAGTATTTATACCACTGGCGACGGACCATTACATGTTACTAGTGGTGTGGTCGGTATTGGTTCTTCGACAGACTTGGATCTGGGCCATCTCGAAGCCGGCACTTCAATAGCTATAGAGGATCCAACAGATGATGATGGAGAAGATTTAACTATAACCGCACAAGCTGGTGTTGGAAATAATAAAAATGGTGGAAATCTGGTATTGTCTGGAGGTGCGAGCGACGGAACTGGGTTGAAAGGAGCTGTAAATATTTCAGGTAATAATCTTTCTACGGACGCTAACACTGACGGTTCAAACCTTACTATTGAAAGTGGTACTGGATGGAGTGAACTTAAATTAAATGCTACATCAACAGATGACACAAATCATCATAATTATATTAGTTCTGTAAATCAAAAATTAAAATTTTTGGTGGGACTAGGCATCGACAGCAACGGCAATGTCGCTCCCAATGATCCTGATTGTGTTTTAACAATAGAAAAGACTCCTAAGGGAACCATAACATTAGGAGAAGGCTTGCCTATCGCGGCACCAACATTAAGAACCAAGCAAGCTAATCAAGATTTAATATTAAATGCCGCTGGGCCTTTAACACTTAAAAGTAAGGAGGCTAGAGCGATTAATTTCCGTATGCGAAATTCTAATGTTGAGATTGACGATTCTATTTCTCCAGATAATGGTAACGGTTATAATTGGATGGGCGTCGCGTCCTCTGCAGACGGGACGAAGCTGGCTGCGGTTGCTTCTGGTGGCAACATATGGACCTCCAGCGACTACGGTGCGAACTGGACCTCCCGTGCGACGACGAAAAATTGGGGGGGTATTACCTCCTCGGCAGACGGCTTAAGGCTGGCGGCGTTTGAGATCAATGGCAACATATGGACCTCCAGCGACTACGGTGCGAACTGGACCTCCCGTGCGACGACGAAACTGTGGTCTGGTATTACCTCCTCGACAGACGGGGCGAAGCTGGCGGCGGTTGTTAATAGTGGAAACAACATATGGACCTCCAGCGACTACGGTTTGAACTGGGCGGGAGTTACCGTAGGTGCTGGGACAAACTTATGGAATAGTATCACCTCTTCAGCAGACGGGTCCAAGCTGGCGGCGGTTGTGTATGGTGGTAACATATGGACCTCCAGCGACAGCGGTGCGACCTGGACGGAACATACTTCGATTGGTGCGACGAAAGATTGGAGTGATATCACCTCTTCAGCAGACGGCTCAAGTCTGGCGGCGAATGTGTTTGATGGCAACATATGGACCTCCAAGGACAGCGGTGCGACCTGGACGGTAGATACCTCCGTTGGAGCAACGAAAAAATGGGAGGCTATCACCTCGTCAGCATGTGGAACTCTTCTTGTTTCGGTCGAACAGAAAACATCGGCCAATTATCAGTCTTCGATTTACTTATCAAACGATGCCGGTACTACTTGGGAAGTGTTGACTGCATCAACCGGTGAAAATTGGGAGTGTGTCGCATCATCAGCAGATGGAACTAGGATTGTGGCAGGGGCGACACAGGCAGATGCCACGCAGACGGGTAAAGTTTGGAGGGTTAATAGAGGAAATTTAATAGGAATAGATTCACCATCACCAGTAGGAACGCTAACAATAGGAGATGGTAATTCACAATTAGTTCCTAGTCTAGGAAATATGATAGTTATGGGTATGACTGAAGGAAAATCAGGCGGTAATAGAAGGTGGATGGGTATTGATTTATCTGTGGATACGACCGGTCTCTTCTGGAATTTTGGTGACTGTGGAAGTGGTACAGAGACAAGAAATAATGTTGATAAGAAAGCTTTTAGAATTAAAAATAACGCTCCAAATAATACTCTTGTTTTATCGGAGACAAATAATGCAGGACAAGTGGGCATCGGCACGGATTCGCCCGATAATACACTACATATTCATGGTGGAGATGTAACTCCTTCAACATTCAACGATGTGGTTTTAAGGTTGACGGGGAAGGGCCAGGGAAATAATGGTTCTATAGGAATGTTATTTAATATGAACAAGTTGGGAGGAGGAAGCGGAGGAGCCGCGAAATCTGCAATTTTTTCAAAAGATTATGCTGGAACATGGAATAGAAGTTCATTAGTATTTTGTACAAATAATGTTTCTGATAATAGTGACGCCACTTTAAGCGACGCAAGAATGACAATTAGAGAAAACGGCGACGTGAGAATCGGCCCTGAAGATGGGTCGGCCACCCTCAGCGGCGGTACGACCGCCGCTCAGAAATTAAAATTAAATGATAGTGGAATACAGTTAGTAAATAATCAAGGGAATTTCTCCAATTCCGCTTCCCGAATAGGAATAACAACAACTGTTTTATCAAATGAAATTCATGGACAGGGTGGACATAACACAGGACTTAATGTAGGATTTCTAAGACTATCTGCGGGGGGGGGTGGCGGCGTGACCTCTAAATCATATATTGATTTATATGGATATGCATCACACACTATAGCATTTGGGACAAAGGGATCAGAGCGAATGACAATAAACGGTAGTGGCTATGTGGGTATTAACCAAACTTCGCCAGTATTTCCTCTGGATGTTCATGGGTATAGGGAGACGGGCGACGAGGAAATATTAACCTACGGAAACACCAGCTTTCCCAACGGCTACCATGGGCACGCTTTTTACAGCGTAAATTTCAACACTTACAACCAACTCAGCACGTGGACTGGGACGGGGGCAGGCACATCGGGAGCAAATCGGCGTAATGTTTCTATACACAGTGAGAAAAGTGTGTGGACCCAAGACTATTTTGTTGTATCTAGTGACGAAAGAATAAAAGAAAATATTACAGAAGTTCCAGATAATTTAGCATTACAAAAGTTACGAGATATAGACTGTAATTACTACGAATATAAAGATAAGATTAGTAAAGGCACACAAAAAACAATTGGATTTATAGCACAACAAGTAAAACAACATTTTCCTATGGCTGTTTCTTTTCAAAAATCAATTATTCCTAATGAAATGCGTCTTTTAGAAGCTACTTGGGATGGACTAAATATGAGTAGTGATTTGACGGATGTTAGCGGTGTGAAATATAAATTTTATGTTAGTAATGACCCTAGTGGAAATGATGAAGTAATGAAAGAAATAATTGGGAATGCCGATAATACTTTTACTTTTGATAAGCAATATAATAATGTTTTTTGCTATGGTAAAGAAGTAAATGATTTTCACACACTAGATAAACAAAAATTATTTGCGGTTAATTTCTCAGCAACTCAAGAAATAGACAAAATACAACAAGAAGAAAAAACAAAATTAGCAGCAGCAGAAGAAAGAATAACTGCTTTAGAAACAGAAAATGCTACTTTAAAAGCTCAATTAAATAGTATTGAAGCGAGATTAGCAGCATTAGAAGCTTAAATAAAATTGAATAAATTACTTAATAATAAATTAGTATTATTATTAAGATGGAACCTCCAACATACTTAGCAAATCTTAACCCTCATCCTAGAGACTCTCACATTTCATTTGATGAGGGTCCACATATTTACACAATAGACGGAAATAGCGACTTTATGTCTGTTACGACATGGAACCACTCTCATTTTCCTCATTTTAATGCGAAAAAGATTATAGCAAAGATGATGAAAGGTAAAAATTGGAATGAAAAGAATAAATATTGGGGAATGAATAGTGAAGAAATCCAAGAATTATGGAGAAAAAATGGAGAAACAGCAAGTAAAGCAGGAACAAAAATGCATTATGATATTGAATGTTTCTATAATGACTGTGAAGTAGAAGTAGAAGAAGATAATATTGAATGGAATTATTTTGAAAAATTTGAAAAAGAAATAGGAAGCAAGATGGAACCCTATAGAACAGAGTGGATGGTATGGGACAATGAGTTGAAATTTGCTGGATCTATAGATATGATATATGAAAATAAAGATGGAAGTTTGGAATTATATGACTGGAAACGTAGTAAAGGTATTAAATTTGGAAATGATTGGGAGAATGCTACGACAGAATGTATCAAGCACTTACCTAACTGTAATCATATATTATATAGCTTACAGTTGAATACATATAAGGCATTATTGGAAAAGAATTATGGAAAGAAGGTGAAAGGAATGTATTTGGTCGTATTACATCCAAATAATAAAAAGAAGACTTATCATAGAATACCAGTGGATGACCTACAAAAAGAAGTGGCTGATTTGTTTGAATTAAGAAAAAAAATGTTACAGAAAAGAACTTAAAAATGAATTACTAGTTTTTAGTAAATGAGTTCGACGAATTATTGTTTAGAATACGACTTGTATTTGGATAGGTCCGCAGCATGCGGAATATGTGTAGAAAATGCTTATTTTTTACAATTTTTATTGCTATTAAGTTTAATTCCAGTAAGTGCGTTAACATCGGCTTGGTTAGTAGCTAAGTTTGTTTATGAGCCACATATGAGGAAAGTATCATTAGAAGAGGATTGGAGTGATGATGAAGAGGAGGAGGAAGAAGAGGTTTATGAAGATAAATATTGTTTAGATTTCGTCAAAGGGAATGATGAAAAAAAGAATTTTGATAAATTAATGGTCCAGGAATCAACACCAGATGGTGTAGTATTTATGAAATGGAATGAAGATAATGAAAGTTTTGATTATTGGTGTGATAATAAAGAGATTAAGTATGTGTATTTAGAGGTAGTAGCACGTAAATATTGTACTATGTTTAGTTGTCCGGAAATTTATATTGATAGAGGAAAGGATATTCAGCGTCAGAAAGAGTTAGAAAAAGAAAGAGAAGAAAAGGCAAATATGAAAGAGGAAGATAAGAAAGAGGAAGAGGAGGATAGTGATGATGAATTATTTGCAAAGTTAAAAAAACCAGAAGAAGTAAAGAAAAGTGTATCAAAAAAGAAGGTAGAGACGGCGGCATTAAGAGCAAATAAATATAGAAGAGTAGGTAAAATTAATGAAATGGTATTATTGCAGAAGGTAAAATCAAAAGAAGAGCCTAAGAAAAAGATGACTTTTAGTGATTGGGTGAGTTTTTCAAAGAATAGTAAAACAGTTTAAATAGATATTATAATAAATCATTATAAATGTCTTCATTTATAAGGATTGTAAAGAATTATGAAAAAATATGTCGTTTAGGACATAGTATTATAAATCACAAAGATTTAGTTCGTCGTTCTCCTCCGGAGAAATTATCAGAAGAATTTAAAAAACAAGAGGAACGAATAGATGAATTTTTTATAGAAGCGGATAAGGCTCATCAAAAGTGGATAAAAAACAAGTCTTCGATTAATACTTATTGGACAGGTTTATCGTGACTTTTTTTTAGTTCTTTTTTTTCATCTGTTTTTGGTTCTTCAACTACTTTTGGTGGAACTTGATCAGGTAATGTTCCACTTTTTTCAGCACTATTCATTATCATATTTGTTAATTTATCAGTATTATATCCTTCATCTGGATTAAATTTAATACCTTGAGCAAGAGCATTATATCTATCTAGTGTATT
>Ga0315315_10005925_pt1 | contig 11289 bp, 10 predicted proteins | sample M140m3416metaG_FD_203699 | JGI IMG/M metagenome (GOLD analysis project Ga0315315, IMG submission 203699) | Ammonia-oxidizing marine archaeal communities from Monterey Bay, California, United States - M1 40m 3416 | ecosystem: Environmental > Aquatic > Marine > Intertidal zone | place: USA... | reverse complement strand
TATAGTCGGAATGCTTCTTGGCAGATTCAAGCGTGCACAAAAGGTATTCTCTCCATTCCTCATTTTCACAAACGCAGTTCCAAAAATAGCTTTAGCTCCCATCTTAATTCTCTGGTATGGCGTTGATATTGGGTCAAAAGTAGCTTTAGCAACGATTATTGTTTTCTTTATCGTTCAGATTCCAGTTATGGCAGCAGTTAGTGGTGTCGATCCAGACTTAGATACTGTTGCTACTAGTATGGGTGCGACACAAATGCAGAAATTTAAGCTAGTTGTTATCCCAGGGATACTCGGACCGTTATTCGGAGCGTTACGCTTAGCTTCAATTTACGCAATACTAAGCGTTGTATTTGGTGAATTCCTAGCATCCAAACGAGGCTTAGGGCAACGCTTGCTTTACCAAATTAATAACTTTGGGATGGGAGCAGCAATAGCGCTCATGTCACTCCTTGCTATACTGGCTTTAATATTTAATGCGGGAATTGGTTTCATGGAGCGTAAATTTTTAAGATGGCAAGATGATAGTACCCGAGGGAATGTAGTTTCTTTGTAAATGAGCGTTCGTGGAAGACCAAAAGGCGGTGACAGCGCCCAAACGAAAAAGAATATCCTAGATGCTGCTCGTTTAGAATTCGCACGTAATGGTTATGATGGCGCATCAATCATGGCTATCGCCAACAATGTAGGCATCGCACCAAGCGCGGTCTACCACTACTTTCAGAGCAAAGAAAAACTATATACGGAAGTCTTTGAACAAACATCAACCGCTATTTGGGATTCTGTAACCCCATCTCAGGAAGCTAAAACCCTTTTCGAATCTATGGAAAAACTTCTTGACGATAGTCGATTGTTAGGTGATAAATTGCCCTCGTACTCAGACTTCCTAGCTTCCCTTCCGATAGAGGCGAGACTTCACCCTGAATTCTCCGACCTTCTACAGAAACGTGCCGACTATCAAGACAAAACATTTCGTAAATTAGCGAATATCGGTATTTAAAGCGGTGAGCTTGATTTTCTGAACGAGAATGAAGCCACAGAACTTATACGGTCAATTGTTATGGGATGGTTCTTTGAACGACATTTCCGCCAAGGGGAAATCCCGAATAGCGGAGATTCAATACTCGCGATGTTTGAACACCTTTTAAATGCTAGTAATGGAAAGAAATAAATAAATTCTCTTACCTAGCGGTTAATATCAATTCATGGCTGATAAGCGTTCCAGTGGGCGCCCTACAGGGAAAGACTCTACGCTAGTCAGAGAAACTTACATAAACACGGCGAGATCACACTTCACCAGGTTTGGATACTCTAGTGCATCAATGTCAACCATAGCGAAAGAAGCTGGTTACACTCCGACAGCCCTCCGACATCATTTTTCAGATAAGACCGATTTGTATTCCGCAGTTTTTGCTGCCACATCAAATGAAGTTTACCCACAGATCGTGCAACACTTGTATTCGTCTACCATGACTGAAGCGATTGAAGGATCTATGACCAGAATGTTTCAAATATCAAAAGATCTTCCAAACCACACAGATTTCCTATCAAGGGTGCCCGCCGAGTTACGAAAACATCCTGAGCTGAAAGAGCGAGTTGAAGTTCGTGAAAATTTCACAGAGTTTTTTTACTCTTCGCTTATTGCACTGGGAAGAAAGACAGGGGAATTAGAAAGCTTGACTGATGAATTCAATATAAAGTTTTTCCGCATTGCGATGCAAGGGTGGATCTACGAAGGGCACTATTCAAAGAATGTGAACCTAACAACTCAAGAAGCTTTAGTTAAACTGGTGCAAAGGCTGTAACCGACAGTAAAGCGCAAAAAAGTTTCATTAGCTGATTTCCATTCCATGATCTTCTAGTCCTGCCAAAGTTCGCGAAGCCATGGAAAAAGCTAATTCTTTAACTCTGGGGCTTTCAACATCGTTGATCAGGGGAACTGCGCAAGCGATACTAAGACTATACAAAATAGAGCTTTTATATAGTTGGTATACTTCATCACTTCTGATCTCTAACCCGAAAGACTCTAAGCATTTAATATAGTAGTCAAGCAACTTAACCTCATAGGATCTGCGGTTGTCAATGGAGAGTGATTGGATCAAATGATAGGCAATATCAAATGTTGAAGGAGCGAAGCTGCACCCTTGCCAATCAACAATCATTACTTCATCCCCTGCATTGTTGAAAAGGAGGTTATCTGCTCGTAAGTCGCTATGGATTAGAGTGCTTGAGAAGTTTGATAGGCTACATAACATTTCGTCAATCATTTCGGCGAGGTTGTCTGCTGAAATATGTGGGTAGGGTCTACTTTGCTCATCTAGGATTTCTGTAAGTGTTTCCCATCCAAGCCTTGTAACGGTAGTGAGATTTGTTCTCCTCCTTTCATCATTCAATCGGGGAAGCCATTGTGATCTCGATAAATCAGAATCCTCCCACCAGTGTGCGTGCATGGATGCAGCTTCTTTGATAACGATTCTCGATTGATCAACAGTAATTCCGGCGATCTGGTCAACGCTCTGATCAAATTTAATAAATTCTTGAAGAATTAGATACTCCGAAGTATCTGGGTTGAAAAAACAGGCATATATTTCCGGTATGGATATGGGCGTTTGACGAAGCAGTTCATCGTAGCAACGTAATTCCCGTTCATGGGTTCCTCCACGTTTGGCATTATCTAATGCTTCTTTTCGTTGTGCTGAGAATTTAGCGACGATTTCTCTTGATTCATTGCCTGTTCGGATGGTTAATTTATAAATTTCGCCGAGCATGCCTCGGTCAGCCCCGACGCGCTGGTAGTGAAATCCTTGAATCTCAAGACCCAAACTTTCGCTTAGAAACGAGTCGTCTATTTCGTTAATTGATAATGGGAACGGTGGCAGTTTTAGCACGACTTATAAGAGGCCCGCGAACTCTTGATATTCTGCCTCAAGAAGTCGACGATGCCATTCTTTCACACTATCTCTTCTCGTTCGGTCCATGGCAAGGTTGACAAGTTCTCCGGGGTCTTCAAAGAGATCGTAAAGTTCATGTTCTTGATCATCGAAGTGAGAATCTGGGCCAAAGATCTTTTCATGAGCGATTGGAGTTCCGCGTGTGGTACTTGACCCACCAACGCCGTAGTATCGAGAGTACTTGAAACGACCATCAAAGATTCCACGGCTCGCGTATCTCGTGTTTACAAGCCCATCGTACCAAGCCCAATCTTGAGCAAAGAGAACATATTCTCTTCCAGCTTCATCTGGATTGGACCAGATTGGAAGCATTGACTGACCAGGTAAATTAGCATCTTCTTTGCTGATTCCTCCCAGTTCGCAGATCGTTGCAGCAAGGTCAACCGGGCTCATCATCGCATCAGTTACCGTGCCGGATTTCGTTATTCCTGGCGCAACTACGTAAAGGGGAATTCGCATGGTTTCTTCATAGTTCCATGGACCTTTTGAACGGAGCCCATGCGACCCACACTGATCTCCATGATCAGCAGTGAAAATAACAATTGTGTTATCCCATGATTTCGTTTCATCAAGAGCATTCAAGATGAGCGACAGGCTTTGGTCACTCATCTGATGCAACTTGAGATAGTAATCAAGAAGGCGGATCCATTTGCCATGGTCATTGGGGTCTAGGTACCCATTTGAGCGAGACATTTCATTCATGAATCTTCGGTGAACGTCAGGTTTTGTATGCAAGTCATCATGGAAATTCATTGGCAATTCTGTGAACCATTCTTCATACGGTAAATTGAATGCTGGTAGAGGGTCTTCGCGTCCCCAGTCATAAGTTGCGTACCTGTCTTTCAATGCTTTTACTTGAGCAGCATTTTCTTCTTGATACCAAGGTTGGTCCATCGGAAACCACATAACGTCATGCGGGTTTACAAGACCTACCGAAAGGAACCAAGGCTTTGTTTCATCACTTCGATCATGTATCCAGTCCGCAGCGGACCGAGCGATTGGTTCATCGAATTCAACGCCGCTCCCTGCTTGCCCCCAAAAGGCTTTATCGTTGCCTTCCCAATCGCTGAAACCGTATGCGTCCATATCTGGGAATGCATCAGGGGCTAGGTGCCATTTACCTTTGTACCCTGTGTAATACCCTTTATTTCTAAATAATTTCCCTAATGTTTGGGCATCGGTTGATAGCTCACCATTAGCTGGCATTATACAATTTTCAGTGACTCCATGCACAGGAAGGTATTGCCCTGTAAATAGGGTTCCCCTAGCTGGAGAGCAAGGGGACGTATGAGTGTAATACCTCGTGAATTCAAGACCTTGATCCATTAGACGCTGCCGTGCCGGGAGAGCAAACCCATCAGGAATCCAGTCCCGTTGTCGCTCTTGGTCTGAAACAATTAAAAGAATGTTTGGTTCGTTCATTTAATTAAACCTAGCAGTAAATGCTTAATGATTGCATCTCTCAAGCTATTTACAAAACTATTCTCAACCTTTATTAGATGAGAATTTTCCTACCATTTATTTCTGAACTAAAACTGAACTCAATAAGACAAAGAAGAGACGATGTTTGTACCACTTACTATAAAAGACCATCTTGAACGCGCCGACCTTGTATACGGAAACCGCATAGGGATCTTTGATGAACCAGATCAACCTGCTCAGCCATTAGCAGACATGACGTATGGAGAATTTGCGGCAAAAGCAAAAGCTATGGCTAAAGGGTTTGAGGAACTAGGTGTCGGCCAAAAAGGTCGGGTTGCGTTGGTTTCCCATAACGCTTCCCGAATGCTTACCTTCTTATTCGGTACTACGGCGTGGGGGCGAGTAGGCGTTCCAATTAACTTTCGACTTAACCATGAAGAAATTAGTTATATTATTGAACATAGCGGTGCGGAAGTTCTTCTCGTTGACCCCGAATTAGAAGAGACACTCAAAGGTGTCAAAGTGAAGCATTTCATTTCTATGGGAAACGAGTCTGACGAAATTCTTTACAGAGCCGGTGAACCTTCTCCCTGGATTCCAGACGAAGATGCCACAGCAACAATTAATTACACCAGTGGTACGACTGCGAGACCTAAAGGTGTCGAAATGACGCACAGAATGCTGTGGACTAATGCAGCAATTTTTGGTTGGCAAACAGGTGTTAGTGACCGCGACGTATATCTTCATACGCTTCCAATGTTTCACTGCAATGGTTGGGGAATGCCATTTGCCTTGACAGCAATGGGCGTGCCCCAAGTCGTCCTCCGAAAAGTGGATGGAAACGAAATACTTAACCGTATTGAAAAACATGGAGTTACATTGTTATGTGGAGCTCCAGCAGTAGTATCAGCAATTTTAGATGCAGCCTCAGAATGGGACGGTCCCATACCGGGTGCTGGCAAAACAAGAATCGTCGTCGCAGGAGCACCACCCCCTACTTCCATAATTGAAAGAATAGAAACCGAGCTGAATTGGGAATTCATCCAAATTTATGGGCTTACAGAAACAGCACCATTGCTGACCATGTCACGAGGAAGAACAGAATGGGATGAGCTATCAACAAGCGAAAGAGCAAAGTTACTAGGTCGTGCAGGAGCTCCAGCTATTGGAGTTTCACTTAAAGTTACAGAGGATGGCGAGATATGTGCACGATCAAACCATGTTTTAAAAGGATATTGGAATCAACCTGAAGCCACAAATGAAGCTATACGGGACGGGTGGTTCCACACAGGGGATGGTGGCTACATTGATGAGGACAACTACATCACGATCGCTGACCGAAAAAAAGATGTCATTATCTCAGGAGGAGAGAATGTTTCCTCAATAGAGGTAGAGGATGTCTTATTTTCGCATGAACAAGTTACAGAGGTAGCGGTTATAGGTGTTCCAGATGAGAAATGGGGAGAGACAGTGAAAGCCCTAGTCGTCGTTGAAGGTGATACTTCAGAACAAGAACTCATAGATTTTTGTCGAAAGAAACTAGCTCATTACAAATGTCCAACCACCATCGAGTTTCGTGATGAACTCGCTAGAACCGCCACTGGGAAACTCCAGAAATATAAATTACGTGCCCCCTATTGGGACGGGCACGATAAACAAGTAAATTAAATTCAGGAGAGATATGGATGCCGATGCCTACAACGTACTAAAAGAATTTTGGCAGAACCAAGACTCTGGAGACTACACAACGACAGAGCACCTATTTGCAGAAGATGCCCTCTTTGTTGACCCCATTTACGGAACCTTTCAAGGAAGAGAACAGATTGGAGCGTTTCTTCGCAAAATGAATCAAGCAGTAACCTCGATCAATGGAGTATTCCGGTTAGAGAAGTTATCGGGTAATGAAACAACAGCTTGGGCGCAATGGTCATTCACCTCAGACCATGGGTACCGCGAAGGCGTGGGAGTTTACGAAGTATCAAACGGCGAAATCACCTACTATCGCGACTACATGAATGAGTCTTCTGGGGATTAGATCTGCTAATCGTAGAGAATTTCCTCGCCGATGACTGGCCCGGGCTTTAATGTAAAAAACACGCCGAGTACCATAGCGAATGCAGCTCCGAAATAAAGAACAGTTGACAAAGAAGTAGCGTCAACAAGGGGTCCAGCAATCAGATTCCCAAATGGGACGGTCCCACCAAATGATAGAACCCAAATAGCGGCTACCCTGCCGCGTATATTCTCATCAACATGTTCTTGCCAATACGTGCTGAGCGTTGTTGGGAGAATCAAATAGAACAATCCAACAAAGAAGATGGCCAAGTATCCGATAGTTATTGAGCGAAGGTAAACAAGCCATGCAAGGGTTAATCCAAATCCAATACAAGACAATCTGATAAGAACACTTCGTCGAGCTTGAAGTAAAACAGTGCCTACAAGTGAAGCTCCAAATAACGCCCCAAAGCCAAACATGGCATAAAACCAGCCGTACTGAGTGCTCTTTGCATCTATACCCATATTCACTTCGGCAATTGCAGGTAGTTGTCCGATGAATGGTAAACAGAAAAAAGAGAAGAGGCACATGAGAGTTAATGGTCTCCCTATTTGTGGAGCCTTAAATGCTATTCGGAAACCTCCAAAGAGGCGATCCCGCAAGTTCCTAGGTTCTGCAGAAGCAGGTGGAATAGCTGTGAGGACTATTGCAGCTAAGACGAAGAGATATGTTACAGCATTTAAACTAAAGACTTCAGCGAAACCGAATCTACTAGTTAACCACCCTCCTAATGCTGGGCCGATAACACGCGCTCCGTTCATAGACATTGAATTCAACGCAACCGCAGCTTGTAAGTTCTTTTTTCCAGCTAATTCAGGAATTACAGATGTGAAAGCTGGCGCATAAACTCCTTGACCCAATCCAATGATGAACACAATTACTAATAAGGAGTTTTGACTTATTTCTCCATCAGCAACGTTCACGGCTAAGACCACTGTCCAAACAAGTTGCCAAATTTGGGTGACAAAAAGAATTTTTCGTCTATTACCGGTATCAGCGAGCGAACCCCCAACCAAGCTCAGTAAAGCAAGAGGTCCAAGGTTCGCAAAGATTATCGCTCCTAAATATCCGCTTGAACCACTAATTTCCCATGCGAGAACTCCTAGCGCGGCAGCTTGCATCCAACGCCCAATGCCAGAAAGAAAAGACCCAATATAGAGTCTCCGGAAAGCAGGGATCGCAAGAGCATCACGTGTTGTTCCTCTTTCGTGGGCGTCAGGCATAGGTTCCTACAGTAGGGGAAACAGAGGGCAAACCTTGAGAAGCAAAGAAAATAGTCATTGCGATTTCAGGCACAAGATTCAGAAAATCGTGTACCCACCATCAACACAAACTTGTTGTCCCGTGTGGAATGTTTGAGATGGATCAGCGAGGAAAGCTCCTACTTCTTTGAATTCTTTCGGGTCAGCCCATCGACGAACGGGAGTTCTTTTGGTCGTAACTTCACGAAATTTATCGTTCTCAAAAGCGGGACTAGCTAACTCCGTTACGGTCCAACCAGGCAACAAGCAATTAACTCTTATTTCATAACGTGCCAAACTAACTGCGAGGGCGCGGACCAGACCGGTTACAGCTGTCTTAGCAGTTCCATATGCCTCATTACCAGCTGCTCCATGAATGGCAGACGTCGATGAAACAGCAACAAGGCTACCTCCTGAACCCTGAGAGATAAGTTGCTTTGCAGCTTCTTTAAGGCAAATAAATACTCCGTCAAGGTTCACTGACATCACTTGACGCCATTCTTCCAAAGACGTATCAACGAACTGAGTACCTGTACCAGCGCGACCTGCATTGGCAAATAAACCATCAATTCTTCCAAAGTCTCTTACTGTTGATGCAAGAGTTCTGACTACGTCTTCTTCGTTGCTGACATCGCAAATGTAGGAGTTTGCCTCAATTCCTAAATCCTTAAGGAAATTAACTGCATGCTTATTTTTTGTTTCATTCCTAGCCCATATAGCTACTGCACCACCAGCTTCAGCTATACCTTCAGCCAAGCCAAGTCCAATGCCTCCGTTTCCTCCGGTAATAACGAAAACCTTTCCTGACAGGTCAGACATTTCCCTCTACTTCATTAAATTCATCCAACAATTCAGCTAGTAACGTGACATGATCCAAATCATCCTCATCTAGCACCTGAAAATACATTCGGCTGACACCCATCTGCTGGAAAGCTCGTATGCGTTCTCGAGCTTCATCCAAAGTTCCAGCGACACCGTTCTCCCTTAATTCAGAAAGTTCCCGACCTATTCGCTGTGAACGTTTAATTAGCTCTTCCTCTGACTCTCCTATACAAAGAACTTGAGCAGAAGAAAAGATCATACTTTCAGGATCACGTTCTAATGATTCACAGGCTCTCGCCACTCGTTCAGCTTGTAATTGGAAATCAGTTGGTGAGCTGAAAGGTAAATTAAATTCGCTAGCAAATCTTGCAGCTAAATTCGGAGTGCGCTTCGGTCCTCCCCCTCCGACAATAATGGGGATTCCAGACTTTTGTGAGGCTTTTGGCAATGCAGGGCAATCTTTTAGTGACGCTGTTTTCCCTTCATAGCTAAAGGTTGAAGTAGATGGTGTTGTTCGAAATAGTTCAAGAATGGAGAGTTGGTCTTCCATACGATCAAATCGTTCTTTCAAGGGCGGAAAGTCAATCCCAAGTGCCTCATGCTCTCGGTCAAACCATCCAGCACCAACCCCAAGTTCGAGTCTTCCAGATGACATCTGATCTACCTCAGCTGCAATAACTGCAAGTCGGCCAGGTTGTCGAAAAGTTGATGAGCAGACGAGAGTCCCGAGACGTAAACTGTTAGTATCTCGGGCCAATCCGGCTAAAGTCGTCAAGGCATCGGTAGGGCCCAGTCGCGGGTTAATTTCACCCATCGCATGGTAATGATCACTAACAAAAAACCCGTCAAACCCTAAAGTTTCAGTATGCATAGCGAGTGTAGATAGTCTCTGGTAGCCAGCTCCTTGTTGTGGTTCGGTAAAGATGCGAAATTCCATTTATCTATCTCAGTCTAATTATTTGGGTAAAATGCACGATGTAATGCATCGTTTTCAGCTTTAGCCCACTCAACTGAAATGGGTGAATGTGCAACCATAGCTACGCTTCCATGAAACGCACCAGCATATACACGTAAATCAGTTCGGACTCCTGCTTGCATCATCCGTTGGGCGTAGTCAACGCATTCGTCCACAAAATTATCCAAAGCACCAACGCTTATAATAGCCGGTGGAAGATTTGAGAGATCCGTTTCAAGGCTAGGAGATGCATATGATGGAACATCGTTTAAATCACCCAAATAGGCCTCCCAACAAATCATATTAGCTTTTCTGTTCCAAACCCTGAAGTCATCTGTGACCCCGAAACTACTTGGGTTTGTATTCCTATGGTCAAGCATTGGATAGGTTAATAGTTGGAATATTAGACTTGGTCCTGATTCATCTCTTGCCCGCAAGGCGGTCGAAGCAGCAAGCCCCGCTCCAGCTGAAGCTCCACCAATAGCAATTCTTGATTCAGAAATGCCTAATTCGGAAGCATTTTGTACGAGCCAAAGTAGAGCAGAGTAGCAATCATCTGAAGCTGCAGGATAAGGATTTTCTGGTGCTAAACGATAATCAACCGAGGCAACCAAGCACGAATGGTCAAGGGCTCTCTGAGCGCTAGTAAGATCCTCCATATTGGCAGAACCAAGAGTCAATCCCCCTGGGTGCATCCAGAGGAGCCCAGGAGAACCCTCTGGCAGGTCTGTTGGTCGATAGAGTCTTACTCTAAGATCAGGGTCATTATTTAAGCCAGGCACCAAGATATCTTCAACAACCAGATTTTCTGGGAAATTAACAGCTTCTCCTTCGAAAGGAATTCGAAGCGCTGGTATATCATCCAACGTAAGAAAATCTCTCGGAAACATATTCAAGACTTCTCTATGTGTTGTATCTACCTCATTATCTAAATCAAAATTTCGTCCTGTCATGACACTCCCCTCTCTTGAATAATAGGCATCAACTATAATTACGTCTACACAGAAAGAAGATCTATTAAGGCATGCAAGTTAGTGAGAATCAAGTAACAATTTTTATCGCTCTATCGTACTCTATTTCCCTGCTTCTCCTTTTTGGGTGCTCACAAGTTAGCTCTCAAACAATAAATCCTAAGGGAACAAGTGAGATTGTTGTTGGAATAGAGCAAGCACCGGTAGAAGGTAACAATGTATCTAATTCTGCAGTAGCAGTTGACTCAATATCTACAGATCAGGTGAGCTTTGAAACTGACATACTTCCTGTTCTTGAAAATCATTGCGTGCTTTGTCACGCAGAAGGTACTGCAGGAGCATTCCATATGGAACTTGATGTAGCCTCCGATGCCTCAGCGTATGCCTTTGCAATAGGTCGCTTAGTTGAAAGCGGAGATATGCCTCCTTGGCCAGCTTCAGAAATATCTCCACAATTTATCGGAGACCACTCCATAACTACAGAACAAAAGGAAGCTGTACTGAAGTGGGCCAACCAAGGAGGACCTATAGACGTAGACCCGAATAGAGAAATAATCTCCCAAAGAGCAGTGATGACGGTCAAAGACCCTGACCTGATTGTGACTTCGGCGAGTGGCCCTTATCAGGGATCAACAGACATGTTAGACGATTACCGATGCGTGATTTTTGACCCTAATGTGAATGAAACAAAGTGGATTCTTGCTTCCCACTTCGTCCCAGACAAAGTAGAAGTTGTGCACCATGGAATTTTTACTTTAGCCTCAAGCGAGTATAGAGAGCAGGCTGAAAGACTTGACGAATCAGACCCCGGTGTAGGTTGGTCGTGTTATGGAGGAAATGGACTAAGGGCAGAAACTGATGGCTACAAGTTTGG
>Ga0315315_10005922_pt1 | contig 11292 bp, 7 predicted proteins | sample M140m3416metaG_FD_203699 | JGI IMG/M metagenome (GOLD analysis project Ga0315315, IMG submission 203699) | Ammonia-oxidizing marine archaeal communities from Monterey Bay, California, United States - M1 40m 3416 | ecosystem: Environmental > Aquatic > Marine > Intertidal zone | place: USA... | reverse complement strand
TGGAATTCCTCATATACATACGCTCGTACTCTACTACTAGTACTTATTATTATGGAAACAGGCTCGTTCGTAGTCTCCATACCATGCATCCAAAATAGAATTCCTGCATTCCAGTTACTATCTAAAAATACATACATCGAAACAAAGATGTCCCAGTTCGTCCAACGAATTGCTAACTATATCGCAAATGTGCGTACTGACGAATGAGATGCATGATATGATATATATGAGGGGATAAGGAGCGAGAGAAGCGTTATGAATGCTTTCGCAAAATCATTGTGTCATCATCTGCGTTCTGGTGTTTTCCTGTCGTGCGCCTTTGTTTCTTGGTTTCTCTGTGTCGCGTCGCATACCATGTAAGAGCTAAGCGCAAGGCTCATATCTTCCATTGCATTCATTTTTTACCACGCTCATTTTGGTCTCCCGCGATCCTTCCATCTGTATTGCTTCAGGAGTTTCTAATCAAAGGATTGGCCAACTCAAAAACATTCCAAAGATTTGCCGTTCGCACTGACCGTCACCTCAGTGAGTACAAGCAGAAGGGAGAGCAGCGAATGAACGAGACCCTCGACGATCTACATAAGTCAGCGACGGAGGCAATGCACCAGGCGCAACACCAGTCGAGCGGATACCACACAGCGGCAAGAGGTTCCACTGGCCCGCCGACCCTACCAGCGAGGGGATTCGCTGGTTTCGCGGCGGCATTTGTCAAGGAGGTGAAGAAAGATTTTGGATTAGGTCGATGACTGCATCCCTTCGTCAATTGCGATAGAATTTGGAGCTGCTGGGACCATCGACGGGGTGTGATCGTGTTTAACGAGGCTGATTAATATCGTGACTAAATTTTTTCAAGTGGATACAACATCTCTGTTCAGTAATGTCGATTATCCGCCACGCTTGTTATGCAGGCACAAAACACAGCTCTAATTAAGTGAGCCGAACACGAGGCATCGCATACCTAGGATTCATACAAGGCATCACCGTCCTACTGGTCCACGGTGGCTGCAACGGCCTGGCTGGCCTCGATCCAAGTCTTGAGAACTTCGGTCGCTTTTCCAGACTGGAGTGTCTTCCTAGCCATATCGACACCCTCCTCAATGGTGCCGGCGAGCCCATACACGTAGCAGCCGACACCTGCGTTGAGGCAGATTGAATCGCGCTTCGCATTCATCTCCTCGCCGCCCAACAGCACCTTGCGAAACTCCTCCGCATTCTCCTCTGGGCCGCCGCCGCGTAGATCCTCGACCTTGCACCTCTGGATGCCAATATCAAGTGGGTCGAAGGAAAATTCTTTCGTTTCGTATACCTTGGGCTCACCCTCTGGTGCGATATTCTTGATCTATCAGATCGCGTCGGTACATGTAGACGGTTTCGGTGGGAAGGGAGGGAATATGGTGTGGCGGAGGGGAGGGGATGAGAGGGGGGAACGAGAAAGGCTGTGACTATGGGCAACTTATACTAAATGTCATCAGTTGGACTTACCTCCAGTATGGTGGCAGGGCCGAGGGGGCTGATCTCGTCCAGGCCGACGCCGTGGATGACAACAGCGTGGTCAACGCGGCCCACCTCCTTGAGGGCTCCGGCCATGAGCGGAACCAGGTGCTCCCCGAAGACCCCAATGACCGCCCTCTGAGCAGCTGCCGCGTTGGTCATCGGGCCGAGGATGTTGAAGCACGTCCTTACGCCAAGGCGTTTCCTAACTGGAGCGACGAACCGCATGGCGGGATGGTTGATGGGAGCGAACATGAAGGCGATGCCACACGCATCGACGCACTTCGCCACTTGGGCTGGGGAGATATCGACCTTGACCCCAAGGGTTTCCAGGACGTCGGCCGACCCGCAAGCCGACGATACGGAGCGATTACCAGCCTTTGCGACTGTGCAGCCGCATGCGGCGGCCAAAACGACGGAGGCCGTGGAAATATTGATGGTGTCGGCCCCATCCCCTCCGGTGCCCACGATGTCGAGGAGCTTCTTCCCCTTTAGGCTGACGGCGTTGCAGGCGCTATTCATGGCGCGGACCATGCCAGCGATCTCTTCAGGCGTCTCTCCCCGCGCACGGAGAAGGGTAAGGAGGCAGCCGACCTGAATCTCGTCAGCGCCGGAAAGGATTGCCCCGAATGCTGCCTCGGTCTCTTGTGCGCTGAGGTGCCTTTCACCGGCGATAAGGGTCTCGATGTAGGGTTTGAGCGACGATGAGGACGTCATTTTTCTGGATTGGGCTTTGCTGTCGTATCTGAGCGCGACTGGTATAGATGTTTCTTGTGATTATCACCAACGTCGAAGTCACCTTTGAGCAATCTGTTCGGCTTTGTTCGGCCCTCTTCGGCACCCTTGATGACAACAAATATAATTTGTGTTGAGTGAGTTATTAAGATATGCTTGCAGCAAGGTGGTTTCGGAATCAATTTTCGCATATCTCCGTTAGTCATGTACTTGCTTTGCACGGGTTAATTTGATAAGTCAAATTCAGGACCAGATCGGCAATCAGCACTCCCGATCGACTTGTCAGCCAGCCTCCCTTCGCGATCCATACATTCAGGACGCTTACTTGGACGTTCTGGACAATTTTTGTAGTAAAATATTGCGATGGTGTCCTTGACTGCTGCCCTGGGCCTGACGGAGCTGGTTTGCCTCCTCCTGTGCATCGCATTGGCTTCGGCCTCTTCTGCCAGCCAAAGTCAGAGCCCGAATCTGGCAGACCTGGACTACGAGGTGTTTCCCAAGCGGCGAGCGAACGAGGCAGCCGTGGTGGAGTGGGGGCACTCGGCGATTATATCTGCCCTAGATGCAGCCGTTGCTTCATTCGGGTCACAGACATCCCTGGGTGCATTTTTCGAGGTCGAGGCCATCCCCGTGCTGGCAGTGCCCATAGACGGCGACGTCGAGGTCTATGAGGGGTCGAGCGCCACAGACCCCTCTGCTCTGCGGCTAGCGAACGCTGCCGAGGTGGAGGGCAACCTGGTGGTCATGACCAACGCGGCGGGATTGACGGGCGTGGAGATGGCACGGCTGGCCAAGAACTCCGGTGCTGCCGCGCTCATGGTCGTCAACACCGACCAGGACCACCCCGACTATATTTACGCGCTCGAGCCGGAGACCGAGGAGGAGGCAGCCTACGCCCGGGACAACATCGATTTTCCCGTCTTTATGGTCAGTCGCACATCAGGAAATGTTCTCACCACTGACGAGGTTGAAGAGGGCATGTCCGAGGAGGCGATCAATTCGCTCCCCAATCGCGGTATGCCCGAGCGGGTTCGCCTCTACGATGGCGGCGACCGCCCCTTCTTCGAGGACGTGACGTCGGTGGGGACCAATCCCACCGTCTACCTCATCCACAACATGCTTACTGACGAAGAGTGCGACGCCCTCATCACTGCAGCGGAGCCCACTCTTCGTCCCGTCGATGACACCAGGACCAACGTTCTTGAGCACACTGTCGCCACACAAGGCGGCACACCAATGGCCATCGGCGTCGAGCGGACGATGATCTGGAAGGGTAAAGTCCAGTCGCACGCTGGGAAGCAGATCGAAGAGAGGATCGACCAGGTCACTGGCTATCCAGAAGACCACTTTTCGGACTGGCAAGTCAACCGCTACGTGTCGGGGTCCTTCCATGCGCCGCACTACGACGTGCTGCCCACCCAGGTCCCAATCGCTACCATATCAGTTTTCCTCAATGACGTCCCGAAGGACGGAGGAGGCGAGATTGTCTTCCCAAGCGTGTCGAAGGGCTCTCCCATCAAGGTTAGGGCGACCAAGGGTTTGGCGGTCGTACACCATAACACTGACGACCAATACCAATTCGACCGGGCCGCTGTAACGGCCGAACTTGAGCTCCTAGGCGGGGAGGAGGCTGTAAAGTACGTCGCCCGAAAGTTCGTCTACGGCATGCCCCAGTCCCCTGCGAGGCGATATGTCCTACCTATTGTTTCTATGGCTACCGGCGGACGGCTGCCGGATGCTGTCGTCACGGTACACGACAAAGTCCTAGAGACCTTCGGCCCGGAAGACGGTCCGAAATATTTTGACAAACTTATGCAGATGTCTCCAGTCGCTTTGCTCCTTCTGGTTGCATGCGCTATCAACGCCATTCTTAAGATAGCCAGTGGGAACGGGGCCGGAGATAGGGACGAAAAGAAGAAGAAGACTGTCAGCAACAAGGGATCAAAGAAGGACTAAGCCGAATGTTGTCTCAGGAATTATTTATGCAATTATTGGTATTTACGTGCTCTTACTAGCCAGCATAGTGCCTCTTGCAGCGCCTACCTTAGTAAAATATCCAGTTAATGAGAAGGCCGAGACAACGAAGTAAGTACTCATTAACCATTCCAATGCTTAAAATGCATCGCGATATGAATTAAGATCCTTGCTTAGCCGGTTTAATTCTTGCTGACCAATTTTGTGTTGGACATCAAAGGCCGCTTTAATTTTTAACTGTGAGTGATGAATATATTTGTTGAAGCGATTCTGCTCACCGCCTATTAGGAAATACCACACAACATTACAACCTCCGCCAGGTGAGTTTGTGTTATCATCTATGTCCGCCCTATTCCAGGAATGTTGCGTCAGGGTTATCTCCTTTAGCAAGAAGGAAAGAATGGGTTGACATGTTGCGCATCAAGTGATGACTGCTGTAGTGATGTCCATGTTCCACCTTCCCCTTATCATCATGAAAATCCTGTGCAGAGCCATCTTCGTCGACTTGTCCACTCGTTTGACTACGGAGACCAAGGAGTGACCTACTTCTCCGTTTTTCTCTCAAACTACCCCTTGATGCTGATCGTTCCCTGTGAAGACTGAACGATGTGTGCTCATTCCGCGACCTCGACTTGGATCTCGATCTACCTCTCAGAAATCTTGGTCTTGACAACGACCTGCTCCTGCCACGCCCTTTCTTGCTTTTCACGTCGTCTGCTCGAGATTCACCATATGGATAATCGCACAAATCAATGTTGCCGAAAATTTGCTGCACTCGGTAGGTGCTATGGTTGCCTGCTCTTCCTCTGATCTCATTGTAGTCATCTCTTTGCTGGTTCCCCCCCCTGCTCTGCTCTCTTACCCCAGCTCCTATTCTAGGCTTGGAAGCAGAAGAGCAATTATGTGGGTGCTCAAATTTTACCTCGATGTACTCCATACCGACCAGCGGAATCTCTTTCTTCTTCTTGGGATTGAGGTAACCTTTGGCTACCATGTCAAACAGTAGCTGAAGATCACTCCGAAAGCCTCTGGGATCGTTTTCCATGTCTTCGAAAATATCATAGTTTGCTGTATTGGACGGATCCCTCGTCAGCATGGTGTCTCTTCCTCCGCCTTCGTACTTAGCATGCCCAATTGACGAGTTGGCTGAGGCAGCTATTCCATGAGGCGCATTTGAGTAGATGCGAACAAGTTTGCCAGAAGTCGGATCTGCAGCGAGGGCGGCGGCAGAGCAGATACCACCCACGCGGCTATCAATATCGATGACCACGTCAATGCTGCCTACCAGGCTGTCAGACCAGCTCAGAAAGTCACTCTCGTCGAGAGGAATAGCCTTCCAGCGGGAAATCCGAGAATTATACTTGGCAGGACCAACAGCATAGACTTGAGAGGCCCCTGCCTGAATGGCCAGTTCGACTACGGCTCGTCCCAGGGCGCCTTGCGCCATGGTCACGAGAACCTTGTCGTACTTGTGGAACGGGCGCGCCGTCGTGTGGTGCAGGGCGCGATATGCCGTAATGTATGAGCTGACAATACCGATTGCGTCCGATGCATCAATCTGAACAGGCGGTCTGACGTAGTGTCGGTAGACTTTCTTGCCCTGCCGGGTAAGATTGTCGTATGTCTCGTGGCCAATGGCGCGCGCGCGGAGCTCCTGGTTTTTCTGGGCGTGTAGACACTCCTCGAGATTTATAGACGCGGTCTGCGTCCACGCAGAAAGATACCATTTGCAGGAGCGTAGGAGGAAAGCACGTTTGTTGGAGATTACATATCAGTGAGGGGTATGAACGAACATGCATGGGTATGCGTTTAATTATAACCCCCAAAAGACGGAACTTAGGATGAAAGCCGAGGGCGAACTTACCTCGACCCTCGCCTTGACCTCAAACCCTTCGACGCCGTTTCTTTCATTGGGATTCGAAAGACTCTCGCTCTTCGGGCACTTCTCGAGCTGGGCGTACTGAACTACCAGTTTCTTTTCGTCGTGGCTCTTGCTGCCCACGGTGCTGACATGCCGGTCCGAATTCCTGACCCCTGTTGTCTTCTTCCGGTAGTAATCCTGCTGGTGCGAGTAGGCGCCCGAAACGTTAGATGTAGTAGCGATAACTCCGCCAAAATGGCTGCCATTGAAGGAGGAGAAGGAGGAAGAGTGCGTCCCATGGTCGTAGCTCTGACCAAGAAACGCCAGATTGGAACCGCCTCTACTTATTCGAGAAGATGAGACCGAGGCGAGGGACTGGGATCCCGAGTCTACATGAGACCAGGTGAAGTACTCAGCACGATTAGACGAGGATGTTGGGGGACCCTCCCTTTCTTCATCGCGGTTGCTTTCGCCAGCTTTGGATCTAGTGGAGGTGGACACCTCGACCCATTTCTTCGTTCCCATGGCTGTGGATGGAGTTTGCGTTGGTGGAGTAGTAGGCCAATCAGTAATCTCCAAAATCTCGCAGAATCGCCAAAGAAAAAACAAAATGGTGTCTTGATACCCTAACCTTACAAGCCTAACCCTACTAATCAAATAACTGTCGCGAGAAAGTAAAATATTTGCTATGTACATACTACGTAGGATTACCTTACCAGTACTAGCTAGTATGCATACAATAGCAGGGGTACGAGAGTACTACATGCACATGTACTAAATACTGTGTGCATAGTATGCATACTTAGTATTATTAGTATGCATAGTAGCTAAGCATACGGATAGCATACAGCATTATATATATATGTGTGTGTGTGTGTATAGTAATATGGAGTACTACTAAAGTAGCTGCAGTAGTAGTATCCACAAGCTATCTCAATGATGGTTGATTTGCCGGAGATGTACATTACATCGTGATGGATGTACGAGTCGTATGTGATGTATTTATTTATTTGCATAGCGCAACATCCAACCCCGCCCCCGCCTCAGACCCTTCATCCTCTCATGAACCACCGCAAAGGCGAAAAACATGCGCCCCCGATCCATAGCAAAAATGAAGTGGAAAATGCAATTGTCATTGTTGCTAAGTGCCCCTTGCCCGGAACCTCGAAGACGCGGTTGGCCCCCCTCTTTGCTTCGGGATCTTCTCCAGGTCCGACCCAGTCCTGCGCCATGGTCGCACGGGCGCTGCTGTCCGACGTCCTTTGCACCCTCCATGGATGTGCCGAGCTAGTTGGCGTCACCAAGTTTGTTTTCTACGCACCTGGTACCGACGAGGGGCGGAACCTGATGGAGGGGCTGTTCAGATCGCTGGGGATACCGCACCGGCACGGAGACCAAGCATGCATTGGCGACCATTGCTGTAAAATAGCTGGAAGTAGAAACGACAGCCATGGCCACCCTTGGACGCTTCTCCCGATGGCAGTATCAACATGTTCGTCATCGGCAGGCGTGGGCAACGGTAGCGACGACGTCGAAAGTCAGCGCCAGCGCCTCGTCAACCTTCGATCGTCCGACCTCGGCGACAAGCTCGCAGACATTGTAGTCCGCACACGGGAACAGTTAGGCGCCAGTTCTCGAGGAAGCTCTGGTGCGATCGCTATTCTCGGAATGGACTCTCCTGAGATCCCTCTCAATGAGCTCTCCTATGCGCTAGAACTTGCCTCCGCCTCAGCTGTCGACATTTATGAACCCAATCAGGCGCCAAAAAACAAAAAAATGCCTATGGCTTATCTCAGCCCCTCCCTTGATGGGGGCTATGGAATGTTATGTCTCCCGCCCAATGCTCCTCCGTCCGTGTTCGGTGGGATCCGCTGGTCCCACCCCCTCACGGCGCTAAGCCAGATTAAGGCGCTGACTGACGCGCAAGTTGGCGTAGAGCTGGGGTCGCTCATGCGTGACATTGACGAGCCGGACGACCTCCAATGCCTCGCAGACAGGCTGCGCCAGATACGGCTGACAGCACGTCATACCACTTCTGAAGCTACGAATATACCTGGTGACTGCGAGCATGTTGAGAATAATGACGTTCTGACCAGAGTTCCACCGGTGATACAAATTGCAGAGCCCAATCGTCCCTTTGACACGAATGCAACCTTGTGCGATTGGACTTGGAAGGCACTTTTAGAGCTGGGCATAGTTAAGTGAGTCCGTCAGATAGAGAATTTTTGCAGAGAATTTTGGGCGAAAGATAGGGCGGGGAAAGGCGCACGCGTCCTGTGCCATAAAGGTCGATGAAGAGCCGATGCAGAATATTTCCGAACCGTTTCAAATGTGACATTGAAACAAAAACGGTTGAGTGGTGAAACACGGTTGTGGTCTGCGATGACATCCTTGTTAGGCGGCGCAGGCTTTGAACAAATCGACATGGGGCCCTCTCCATCATTCCCCCATCAATGTTAAGGATGGTCGCTGTCATCCATTTTTTGGTGCAGAGCACCGATGGCGCGCCAGTCGTGTGAGGTACAGATGGATGGACATTGTCTCGTTCCAAGCCGACATGGTGTCGATGTCGTCGTCCATCGTCAGCTTGGTCACAACGCCGGCATTCTTAACAGGAACGTCGATAGTTTCACCTTGGACGACACCGGAGACACGAGCAGATCAGCTTGTAGGAGGCCACAAATCACGATTGAAGGTAGAGAATCTCTCGTCATTGCCGCGGGAAGCGATAATTGCAGCCAATCACGTCGTTGAACGAGCCCACGCCCAGCTCCCTGATGGTGCAGCATGTCTTCAAGATAGCCTCTTGCATTCTTTGCCGCAAAGTTGGATCGAGAGTGCCGATAAGGCGGAGTTAGTTCTCGGGGATTATCAGGATAATGGCATGATGGCATGATGGCATGACGACATAAACACTCTGTCGGCGGCGCGGTCGTAGTGAGTAGGATACGAGTAAGATACTATAGGATACGGAAGGAAGACCAGAGAAGACGGTTCTGGTCCGTCCTTGGTTGGATTACATACATAATGTACTAGCTAGTATGCACATACTCTAGCTAGAGTATATTATATTTATTTCTACTCTCGTACTAGAGTACTCTAGTAGTATGCATTTTAGAGTATACTAGCTACTAGCTAGTAGTACTATTATAGACTACTAGAGTAGCTCGTAGTGCTAATAGAGTGTGGTATTTAGCTGAATCTAGTACATTCTTGATGATCTCTGGCGGAACGAGTCGTGAATATCCCCGGATACGTGAGTCAATCCCTTGGTAACGGTAGGTATCGACAATCCACATACGTGTTCACCCTAAACCCAATAGTATCATAGTGGAGTCTCGAAGCATGAATGTGTCCGTTGTCCGTTGACGCCTCTCGAAGGATGCGAGAGGATTCCCCCCTCGTTCGTTCGTTTGCGACGTCGTCGGGGCCGTGTTCTTCGCGTAGTGCAGCAGCCCCTGCCTCACGCGTGATGCCTCTTGCTTCCGCAAAGCAGACCCGATGTCAGCACTCACGCATCGAAATAGAGCAGCATAATCATAACTCATAAAGGAAAGATGGTTTCCAGCAGCATGAAGAAGTCTCTCGTGGTTCTGGCCCTTGCGGCTACCGCCTGCGAGGCCAGCGCCTTTGCCATCAACGGTAACTCCCCTGCGAAAGTTTTGCTCAAGAAGGGTGTCGCTGCACTCTCGAAGAAAAGCGCCAGTCTCCCTGTTGAGCAGAAAGCGCAGGCATTCTCTGGCCTGTCCGACGTGCAGTCATCGACGCAGATCGCGCTCTCGGCCGATGGCGGAGCTGCCGAGCCCGAGTCGGGTGGCAAAGAAATGTTGATCACAGGTTCCTTCTTCGCTCTCTGGTACCTGTTCAACATCGGGTACAACATCTACAACAAGCAGGCCCTCAATGTCCTCGCCTACCCCTGGACTATCGCTACCATCCAGATGGGCGTTGGCATCCCCTACTTCCTCGCCTTATGGGCCTTCGGCATTCGTAAGGCCCCCAAGCTGTCCATGTCCGACATCAAGACCCTCATCCCCGTCGCGCTCTGCCACACCGGCGTTCATGTTGGAGCCGTCATCGCGCTTGGAGCCGGAGCAGTTTCCTTCGCCCATATTGTCAAGGCCTCTGAGCCCGTTGTTACCTGCCTCCTCAACTTTATCCTCCTCGGCCAGGTCCTGCCAACCAAGGTTTACCTCACCCTCCTCCCCATTATTGGCGGTGTCGGCATCGCCTCAATGAAGGAGCTATCCTTTACCTGGCTCGCTTTAGCGGCGGCTATGCTCTCTAACGTCTCGTCCTCTGCCCGTGGAGTACTTTCCAAGAAGACCATGTCTGGCAAGCAGATCGGCGAGAACCTCGACGCTCCCAATCTTTACTCCGTCCTCACGCTAATCTCAACTGTGATCCTTATTCCACTGATGCTCGCGATGGAGGGCACCGGTGCCTTCTCATCTTTCAAGGGCCTCGTTGCCGCCGGTGACTTCACCAACAAGTCACTCGCTACCCTCCTTGCTCTCGGAGGCGCCACGTATTACGCCTACAACGAGGTGGCCTTCATGGCCCTAGGACGTGTCAACCCTGTTACCCACGCCGTCGGCAACACCATCAAGCGTGTCGTCATCATCATTGCGTCCGTCGTGGCCTTCAAAACCCCGATGTCTACTGGTTCCATCGTTGGATCATCGGTCGCTATCGCAGGAACTCTCATGTACAGCCTTGCCATGAACGCTTCCAAGGGCAAGAAGGATTAAACATGCATGTGATTTGCGCGTACTGTCAGAGCGGCAACGTTGGGTCTTTGTTCAGCATCCCCCCAAGTATTTCTGATACAATATTATACTGCAATTGACTCCAGGTTTGAGTGCACGCACGACCATGAAAGCAGTCAAGACCTCATAAACCTACATGTTCGTGTTCGTTTAAGCAGTTAATATATCTGAGCAGCTACGTTCTTAGTAGAGAATAGAAGCAAATATGCATACGAGCTCGTACACCCTGGTTGTTGTAAGAGCTCGTATAAATATAGAATGATACGTATTTGTGTATGCATAATTACATTTAGCTAATTTACGATCTAGTCCATACTAGCTAGTACTACTACTATGTAGTTTGCATACTAGAGTACCATCGTCGTGGTACCCTCGTTGTTTGGATACTACAAATTGCAAATCATTTACTACTAAAGTAGAGTATATTTTTTATTATTTTTGTCCGCTCAGGCCGCCTGAATG
>Ga0315315_10005921_pt1 | contig 11292 bp, 10 predicted proteins | sample M140m3416metaG_FD_203699 | JGI IMG/M metagenome (GOLD analysis project Ga0315315, IMG submission 203699) | Ammonia-oxidizing marine archaeal communities from Monterey Bay, California, United States - M1 40m 3416 | ecosystem: Environmental > Aquatic > Marine > Intertidal zone | place: USA... | reverse complement strand
TCTTGTGCTAAATCGATGATGACATCTAGAACTTCCGCGATCATCTCAGGATCAAGTGCTGAAGTTGGTTCATCAAATAGCATTATTTTTGGCTCCATGCATAAGGCTCTAGCGATTGCTACTCGTTGTTGTTGACCACCTGATAATTGATTCGGGTATTTATCTACTTGCTCGGGTATTTTTACGCGATGAAGTAATTTAATCGCCCGTGTTTCTGCTTCATTTTTTGTTAGACCAAGAGCTTTCATGGGCCCCAAAATTAGATTTTCTTTTACTGTCAAGTGTGGGAAAAGATTGAATTGTTGGAATACCATACCGACATCTGAATTTGCCTTTTGATTATTTTTTGATGTTTTTTCGATAGTTTTGCCATTAACCAAGATGGCTCCGTTTTCATGAGTTTCCAAGCTATTTATACATCTTACTAATGTAGACTTACCGGATCCTGAGGGGCCACAAATAACTATTTTTTCTCCAATGGAAATTTTGAGGTTTATATCTTTTAATACGTGAAAGTCGTCAAACCATTTGTTTACATCTTTAAACTCTACTGCAATATTCGTATTTGTCATGTCGTGACCTAAGAGAAACTTTCTTGTATTTGATTAAAGACCGTGCTCTATGTCTAAGCATAATTAAATATGTATGTACATAATAAATAGTAATAGAAATTATTTTCAGTTAAATAAACAATGTTTATTGAATTGAAACTTTTAAGTAGGGAGAAAGAAATGAGATTAATAAGAGTTTATTTTTTAGCAATTGTAACGTTAATGATGGTTAATTTACCTGCCGCTGCTGAGTCTGTTCTTCATCAAATTTTGAGTTCTGGCGTGTTGCAGGCTGGTACAACTGGAGATTTTTATCCTTTTAGTAAACGGGATACTGCCACTAATAGTTACGAAGGTTTTGATATAGATGTTTTAACAGAATTAGCGAAAGACATGGATGTCGAAATAGAGTTTGTTGCAACTGACTGGAAAACACTCGTTGCGGGTGTTGTTGCAGGAAATTATGTTATAACTGGTTCGGCTGGTATTCAAGCGAAGCGCATGAAGGCAGCTGGATATTCAGATTCGTATATGTCTGTGGTTGTAAAAGCTTATACGACAGAGGATCATATTTCTCGATTTGATAGCTGGGATTCTATTAATCAATCTGATGTTAAGGTTGCTACAACATTAGGAACCACTTTTGAAAAGAATGCTGAAAATTGGTTTCCAAATTCACAATTAACAAAAATTGAAGCACCGGCTCGAGGATATCAAGAAGTTTTAGCTGGGCGCTCTGAGGTTTTTATAACGTCAAATGTTGAGGGCGGTACTCTTCTCTCGAAATATCCTAATTTGCGGGAAATACCAGTTGCTGGTCGAAACCCTACACCTTTGGCCATGTTGGTGCCACAAGCAGACCAAGTCTGGATAAATTATGTAAATCATTGGATTAAAATGAAAGAAGCTAAAGGTTTTTTTGCAGCAACAGCAGCTAAATACGGGCTTTAAGCAGAACTAAAATTTCTATCAATATAAAAAGCCCCTCAAGGGGCTTTTTTCTTACTGACATTGGGAACATTCCGATAACTTAAATTTATAATTATCAAGGATTCATTTGTATTAATGGAGTTAATAAAATCAACTTGGATAGAGATTGCAGAGTATCTCAAAGTTTCTGATGGAATAATTATTCCAACGGGATCAGTAGAGCAGCATGGACCAATGGGGTTAATTGGCACAGATATGATCTGCGCAGATGAGATAGCTTCTCGGGTAGCAGATAAAAGTAATGCTCTTTTCACACCTCCAATTACTTATGCACCTGCCGAGTTTAACATGGGTTTTCCTGGTACGATATCACTTTCAGTTAAAGTATATCGAAGTTTATGCTCAGACGTTTTTAAATCACTGGAAAGACATGGGTTTAGACATATTTATATTATCAATGCGCATGGAGCAAATTTGGATCCACTCAACCAGGCTGCAAAACATTTAAAAGTCGCTAATTGTCGGATAAAAAGCTGGTGGGACTTTAAAACAGTCAATACCTTGAGGGACAAATATTTTGGAAATTGGGAGGGAATGCATGCAACCCCTGCTGAAATATCTATTACTCAGGTCAATAATAGAACTATTGTTTCTTCGTTAGCAGACATTGAACCCAAACAGCTTAGCAAAAAATATATTAAAGAGCATTCTGGTGATAAACATGGTAGCGCTACCGAGCATCGTGAGGCTTTCCCAGATGGAAGAGTTGGATCGCATTCTGCCTTAGCAAGAAAAGAATACGGAATCGAATTGATGAATGCTGCGATTTCTGCGATCCAAGAAGATTATTTATTATTTTTGAAAACTTAGACGTGTTGAGCGCCATTAACCTGAATTTCAGTTCCAGATATATAGCTGCTTTGACCTGAACATAGGAAATAAATTGCTGAGGCAACTTCAGAGGGCTGACCCAACCTTTGGAGAGGTAGCGCATCCACAATCTCGTTCGTCCCAGGGCTCAGGATCGATGTCTCTACCTCCCCTGGAGCAATAGCATTAACGCGAACACCTAAAGGCCCCAAGTCGTATGCCATTTCGCGCGTCAATGCTGACAAAGCGGCCTTGGATGTAGCGTAGGGTGCCCCTGCAAAAGGATGAACACGTGAACCGGCTATTGATGTCACATTTACGATAGAACCTTTGGCTGCTGCAAGTTCATCTCTAAGTCCATTGACCAAAACCACTGATGCAAAAAAATTAACATGAAATACGTGACCCCAACTCTTAAGATCTGTATCAATGCTATTTAGACGAGCATTGTTGTTTCCTTTTGGGGATATTCCAGCATTGTTAACTAGAGCATCTAGTCGCCCATCTAATTTTTCTTTAATTTCTGAAATTACATTTATGGTACTGTTTGGGTCTGATAGATCTACTTGGATATGATCAGCTGCGCCTCCTGGCCAAGGACAGCGATCATCAAATGGCTTTCTAGAACAAGTGAGCACTCTCCAGCCTTCTGACGAAAATCGTTTGACCGTAGCGTGACCTATGCCTCTGCTTGCACCAGTTAAGACTAAGGTTCTTTTTGATTTATCTTTTGCCATTTTTGCCCTTCTCTGACGCATACTATCAAATTTAGGTTAAACTTCAATTATAGTTGTTTATACGTCTTTTTTGGGTTTATATCTTGGATGTTTTTAATATTTCTTGTAAAAATTTTGATATCTTGGAAAGTGACGCTTTAGCTTCGGGAAAGTAACCATATAGCAAATGCCAAACATGTGGCGTATTTCTTTCTATATGCAGGATTGCATTAACTTGGTCATTAAGTAATTTTTTATGCAAATTAATGCTATCGTCTAATAATATCTCACTTTCACTAACATGAATTAAGATCGGACATGATCCCTTATATTTAAAATGAAGTGGGGAAATAGTTTTTGGATCAGTTGAACCTAAGTGAGCGTCTTTCATAAAATCAATTTGTTCTATTGGTAGTATTACCTCAGTTTTTTCATTTTTTAGTATTGAATTACTTGAAAATGTTAGGTCTGTTAGTGGGCTTAAAAGCACAGCTGCCGCTGGAACGTCTAATCGTTCTTTCAAAATATAATTTAAAAGTTGAAGGACTAAGCTGCCTCCAGCACTATCGCCCACTAAAATTATTTGATTGGAAAGTAGGCCGCTTTCTAAAATGGCTTCGTAAGTTATTATGACATCCTCTAAGGCGTCTGGGTATTTATGTTCAGGGGCTAATCTATAATCGGGTAAAGCTGCCTTAAAATTTAATTCACCGGCCATTCGTGCCGCTAATTTCATATGGGTTTTTGAGCTTCCAAAGATGAACGCACCGCCGTGAACATAAATTAAAACTCCTTCAAAAACATTGTCTTTCCCACAACCCGCCCATAGTCCTTTGACGGATCTACCCTTTGCTTCAAAAGTTGTTGGGGTTTTCCAAAAGTTTCGAGGAGCTCTAAAGAATAATTTAGCTTGGTTTTCTAACCATTTTCTAACCCGAGATGGATCATTGTTTTTTCGAAGAAATGGTTTAACCGTCATCTTCATATAAAAATTTGAGATGCTTAATCTAACTGACATTTTAGCTTCATGTTTACCTAAACTGTTATCCAGAAAAAAATTTGGTATCCTTCTTCACAAATCTTAGGTGAATTTGAAAATTTTAGAAACAGCTTATTTTAAATTTAATTCAAGATTGATTGACTCTTTATTAATTTTTTGACTAGTTTTTTATCCTGTAGTTTATATTTAACCTCTACTTAGTAACTAATTGCTTTTTATTTAAGTGCCGAGGTTTTTTTTGGGGCCGTAGTGAAGGAAAAGTTTGTGAATCTGACAGATCAAGAAGCAAATTTAGTTTTTTCGATAATGCGGGATCTTAGTGGTGATTTTGATCATACAGAAGTTAGGCAAAGGGTAGGAAAGACCCTGTTAGAATTACTTAACGCGGATTATTTTGCTTCATATGTTTGGGATGAGGAGCAAAAGAAATTTGTTTCTTGCGTTCAATTAAATATGAATCGAGAAAATTTGCAAGTTTATGAGGATTATTATCAATTTCATGATCCTATTACTCCAACATTGCAAAGACGAAAGCGCGCTACACCTGTTAGCGAGGTTATGAGTCATGATAAGCTGGTCAGGACTGAGTTTTTTAATGATTTCTTGAAAAAAGATGGATTGTGTTTTGGTTTGAATTACTTCGCATATGATCGAGGTGCCAATATTGGTGACGTGCGAATATGGCGTGGGTCGCAAAAAGAGGATTTCACTGATCGGGATGCAAAAATTGTTGATGCTATAGGGCCAAGTTTTGTTAATGCTCTCATCAGAGCACAGAATGTGGATGAGCTTGCCCCAACTTTGCGTTTTTCTCAAATAAAAGATGACTTTCAGTTTACTTCTAGGCAGGCGGAAATAGCAGATTTATTAGTACTAGGGTTAATGGATGATGAGATTTGCGAAAAACTATGCATTTCTAAGCCAACTCTAAGAACCCATATAACTGCAATATTCAGAAAATCAGGATTGAATAGGAGAACTCAGTTGGCGCAATGCCTGTCAGAAAAAAATCATCGTTTATGATGATATGCTATATGAAAAAATGAGTTAAGATCATCCTATTATTTGGAGGAATAGATGACCACAAATTCTAAGTCGCATAGTGTAACCGACCTACTAGATTTGATGAAGACTGGAAAAATATCTGCAAAGGAATACGCAGTTGATTTGTCGGAAAAAGTAAAGCAATTGGAATACTTAAACTCTATTAAATCTTTCAATGAAGATTCTTTAATAGAATCTGCAAAAGTTGCAGATCAAAAGAGAGCATCGGGAAAAGGAGGTGCTTTATGTGGGGTACCTTTCGTAGCGAAAGATAACATTAACTCAAAGTTGTTTCCAACCACAGCCTGCACGACAGCTTTAATGGACAATGTGACTGCTTCGGATTCACCCGTAATTGATTTGTTAACAAGTGAAGATGCTATATTAGGTGCTAAAGCTAACATGCATGAATTAGCATTTGGAATTACCTCTAATAATGTTGTTACTGGTCCGGTGAAAAATCCTCATAATCAGGAAAAAATTGCTGGTGGATCTTCAGGAGGGACTGCTGCGGCCGTAGCTGCCGGTATATTCCCAATCGGACTTGGAACTGATACTGGGGGGTCTTGTCGTATACCAGCTGCTTTATGCGGAGTTGTAGGATTTAGACCATCAACTAATAGATATTCTGCTGAAGGCGTAGTTCCAATTTCTCATACAAGAGATACTGTTGGGACAATAGCAAAAAGTGTAAGCGATGTTTGTTTGTTTGATTCTGTTATGAGTAACTCTCAATTCAAAGAAAAGAAAATGCCTTTAAACACAATAACTCTTGGAATACCCAAAGAGGTCTTTTTTGATAATTTAGAGCCAGTCGTAGAAAAAGTGGTGCAATCCCAGTTGAAAACACTGGAATCTGCAGGCGTTAAATTAAGAGAGATTTCTATGTCAGATATATGGAGTCATAATGAAGCATTTGGTTTTCCAGTGGCTTTGTATGAGGTTATGAGAGACTTGCCAAAATATTTAGCTAGATATGTATCAGGATTGAAATTTGAGGAATTGGTTGAGGGGATTGGATCGCCTGATGTTGCAGGTGTTTTTAGCAGCCAGATGGGTGAGGATGCTATGCCCAAAGAGGCGTATGATGCGGCAATGAATATTCACCGACCAAAAATGTTAGAAATTTATGAGACAACTTTTAAAGCTAATAATTTGAATGCCATAATATTTCCAACAACTCCGCTGACAGCAAGAAATATTGGAGAAGACGAGACTGTAGATTTAAATGGGGTCCAAGTACCAACATTTCCAACTTACATTCGTAATACTGATCTTGGATCTAATATTGGAGCGCCAGGAATCTCCTTACCTTGTAATGTCGAGAGTGATTTACCAATTGGTATAGAATTTGAAGGAATGCCTGGTGGAGACAACGAATTATTGAGTTTATCAAAATCTATTGAGATGACGCTCACATCTTAAGGATTCTTAAATTAATGAGCAAAAACTGGAGGATAAAATGAGAAGACGTGACTTTATTAAATCATCCTTAACAGCAGCTGCTGCGACTGCTGCCTTCCAAACTGTTGCCAGTAGAGCTATTGCTGGGTCGGTCTTAAAGGTAGGTGTGATGATTCCACTAAGCGGTCCAGCTGGATTATTTGGCCCAGCCTCAAAAAATGTTTCTCAAATGGCTGCGGATGATATCAATGCTGCTGGGGGAATTCTTGGTAGACAAGTAGAAATAATCTTTGGGGATGCTGGCCTGCCACCGGCAGAGGCAGCCCAAACAGCTTTGAGATTATGGCGTGGAGAAGGTTGTGAGGCATTTATTGGAATGCATGATAGTGCTGTTCGAGGGGCCTTAATAAACGTGTTTAAGGAACAAGTCCCATATGTTTATTGTCCAAATTATGAAGGTGGCGAGTGTGCTAATGGAGTATATTACGTGGGTGAAACGCCAGCTCAATCAGTGGTTCCCACCATGACATGGCTAGCAAATGAAAAAAATTGTAAGAAATTTTACCTTATAGGGAATGATTATAATTGGCCGCGAGATACCAATGCTATAGCAAAAAATACAATTGCTGATATCGGTGGTGAAGTCGTTGGTGAAGAATACATGCCTTTCACTGTAGATAATTTTGATTCTAGCTTAGCTAAAATCAAAGAGACTGGAGCGGATATGGTTTTAATCACCTTGGTTGGCGGTGCTTCAGTATCCTTTAATCGAGCATTCGCAAGTTTTGGTTTAGCAGATAATGTAATGCGCTTAGGAACTCTCATTGATGAAAATACATTAATGGGCATTGGTGCAGAAAACTCAAAGAATGTTTTTTCTGCTGCAAGTTATTTTGCTAACATTCAGACAGATGATGGGAAAGCTTTCGCTAAGAGTTACTCTGATAAATTTGGAAGTAATGCTGCTTTATTAAATGGGCTTAGCACGTCTTGTTATGACGGTTTGACGGCTTTGGATGCAATCGCAGAGCGCGCTGGTGGGTTGTCTGTAAAGGAAATGGACGCAGTTGCTGAAGGAACAGCCTTTGCCAGCCCTCGTGGTGATGCAGTCATGAAAAATAGACATCTAACGCTCGATATTTATTTGTCTGAGGCAATAGGAACAGATTTTAAAATTATTAAAACTTTCTCACAACAAGAACCTGGAAATTTTTGTAAAGCGTAATTCGTGGAAGCATTAATAACGTTTGCCTTAAACTTTATTTATTCATCAGCAACCCTAGCACTTATAGTGCTAGGGCTTGCAATGGTTTTTGGTTTGCTTGGCGTTATGAATATGGCGCATGGTGAATTCGTAATGCTGGGCGCATATAGTGCCTATGTTGTACAATCCCTTGGACTCAATTTTATATGGGCGGTTCCTATATCGATATTAGTTTGTGTAATTGTTGGCTGGTTCATGGAGTGGTCAATTATCAGACATTTATATAAGCGACCTTTTGATACCCTTTTGGCCACCTGGGGAGTTGCAATTTTAATTCGTAAAGGTGTCGAGGTTATTTTTTCGCGAGATTATAAGAGTGTTAATCAGGTTATGCCTGGGACAGTTGATCTTTTTGGTATTACATACCCATCCTATCGTTTGGTCCTGGTCGCAATAATACTTTGTTTATTTACTGTCCTTTTTTTATGGTATCAAAAAAGTAAGACTGGCTTAAGAATTAAGGCAATGGTGCAAAATCCAGAGCTTGCATCCGCAGTTGGTATCGATACAGCTCGTCTTTCTACGGCTACTTTTATCATTGGAGTATCATTTGCAGGTTTGGCGGGTGTCTTACTTGCCCCACTAGTCAGAGTGGAGCCTTACATTGGTTTAGATTATCTTCTTTCATCATTTTTTATATTAATTGTAGGAGGTCTTGGGACTTTAGAAGGCCTTTTGATTGGTTCTGCAGTAATTGGTGGAAGTGATGCATTGATTTCAACAATATTTGACAAAACTGCCGGTTATTTATCTGTTTTACTTATTTCTATTCTGTTTTTATGGTTGAGGCCAAATGGCATTTTCTCTCGTCATTAATATTGTAATTTTTGCTATATTGATAGCAATTCCTTTTCTTACAAATAGCTATTCGGCATACCAATTAGGGCTTTATCTCCTTTATGGTATGGTTGGCCAAGGTATTGCCTTGTGTTGGGGAAAAGGAGGTTTCTTACCATTAGGGCAAGCTTTATTTTTTGGAATTGGAGCTTATATCTCAGGAAAGTTGTTGCAGGGTGATATTGGTTGGGGAATTGTTCTTTTAGTTCTACTCCTATCGATTATTGTTCCAGCTACTATTGCAGCACTTGTTGGATTGTTGGTTTTTGATCGGCAAATTGGATCTGGCCCATATTTTTCATTAATTACATTGGCCTTATCATTATTGGGATATCAGTTGGCTAATTCGCAAGTTTGGTTAACTGGGGGATTTAATGGATTAACTGGTATCAGCGGCCTTCCTGGCATTGATAGTTATGGGAATTTATATTTTTTTATAGTTGGAGCATTGTTGTTATCAACGGTTTTTTTAGTTTATTTAATTCGAACCCCCTTTGGTCAAATGCTTGAGGCAATTCGTGAGAACGAAGAAAGGGTTCAATTTTTGGGAATCCATACAAGTTGGGTCAAAGCAGTAGCTTTTGCAATAAGTGGGGCCGTGGCTGGATTGGCAGGAGCATTTTTTGCTCCGCACCAGGGGATAGTAACCCCTCAGGTGGTTGGTTTCATCCTTTCAGCTGAATTAGTCATTTGGACGGCCGTTGGTGGCCGATTTGGATTTATTGGACCCGTAATAGGCGCAGTCGCGATAGGTTTCTTAGCATCTGGATTACGGGATAGTTTTGCCTACTGGGAAGTGGTCGTGGCTTTGGTATTTGTTCTTGTGGTTCTTAGAATGCCAGGCGGGTTGTCTGGAATGTCATTATCATTTTTCAAACGGTTCTTTCCAAATATTTTTAGTAGAGAGCAAGCTCCTCGTTCAAAAATCATTCCGGCCAAACAAAGTATTTTAAAACCATCGTTAATTTTTGAGAATGTCTCAGTAAATATTGGTCCTGTATCAGTGTTAAATGAACTGTCATTTTCAATCAAATCCTCGGGGATTCACTGTTTGATTGGTCCAAATGGAGCTGGGAAAACATCTGCATTGAATGCACTAACTGGAAAACTATCATTTAATAAGGGAGAAATTTTTTGGAGTGATAATTCTTTGAAAGGTGTTCGCCCATTTAGAACACCAAAAATTGGCATTGGTCGCAAATTACAAGTGCCCTCAATTTTTCCAAATTTATCCATCAGGCAAAACATTGATATCGCTTTGTGGGTAAATCGTTTGAGGTTAAATGAGTTCTTCTCGATGAGTCCTTATAGTTGGGATCTGAAATTATTGGATGAATTGCAATCGTCATTTTTATTTTTAAGGGAAGATCAGGAATTAGCTGGAAATTTATCAGTTGGGCAAAGACAAATGCTTGATTTTACGATGACAGTTTTAGCAGAGCCAGATCTTATCTTACTTGATGAGCCGTGTGCTGGTTTATCAAAAGGAGAAACTGAAGAAATGATTGAAGCTATTTCCAAATTGGCTTTATCATCGGGGGCTACTTTTATTATTGTAGAGCATGATATGCAAGTTGTTGAACTACTTTCTGAACATGTTTTTGTAATGCACCAAGGCAAAATGCTTGCAGAGGGCTCTTTAGAGGAAATAAGAGCCAATAAGGAAGTGCGAGCCATATATGCTGGAGGTTCTAAATAATGGTAGATTCAATATTAGACGTAAAGAATTTATCAGGAGGTTATGACGATTTATTAGTCGTTAGAGATATCTCTTTAGAGATACATAGTGGTCAAGCAATTAGCATTACCGGTAGAAATGGTGTGGGTAAAAGTACTTTACTGAAATTAATCTTTGGAAATTTAAAGCCATACCAGGGTGAGGTTAATTTTCTTAATTCTAATCTCGAAAAAATTGCAAGTCATAAGAGGCTAGATTTAGGTATTTCATACGCACCTCAAGAAAACATTGTTTTTGACAATCTAACTTTGGAAGAAAATTTAACGCTACATTATGAAGAATCAAATCTTAAGCATTATCAATCGTTATTTGAGAAATTTCCTCGTTTAAGAGAACGCTTAGATCAAAAAGCAGGAACTCTTTCTGGAGGAGAAAAAAAACTCTTGTCATTCTCAAGAGTTCTAGCAGAACCAAGTAAGCTCATATTGCTAGATGAGCCAACTGAAGGTGTGCAGTCAGACAACATAGAATTAATGGCCCAGATAATTAGGGAAGAAAAATTAAAAGGAAGAGGTTTCTTGATTGTAGATCAGAATTTAACCTTTTTGGAGGCATTCAATGATATCATGCACTTAATTGATCATGGGGAGCAGATCTTTAAAATTGAAGGTGTGGATTTTAGAGAGGAGATTGAAGCTAGGGTTGTTATATGAGAGATCTTTTGAATAACTATTTTAATGTGTATGGTGGATGAAAACTTAAGGGCTATAATGGAAGAAAATACGATAAATTGGTCTGGCTTAGTAAAGGGTTTACACCTTACCCCTCGTTCATTTTTGCCGATGAAAAGTTTTAAGGCATTAACTTTGATTCCTGGAGTTGGTGTGGAAGGAGACAGACATACTACGGGCGAAGCTTTTCATTCCGATAGGCCAGAAGAAGGACGACAAATCACATTATTTGAAGAGGAAACAATTGAAGCACTTTTGCGAGATCAT
>Ga0315315_10005914_pt1 | contig 11298 bp, 5 predicted proteins | sample M140m3416metaG_FD_203699 | JGI IMG/M metagenome (GOLD analysis project Ga0315315, IMG submission 203699) | Ammonia-oxidizing marine archaeal communities from Monterey Bay, California, United States - M1 40m 3416 | ecosystem: Environmental > Aquatic > Marine > Intertidal zone | place: USA... | reverse complement strand
TTTTTGGACTCTCGGCAACACCGACCCGTAAAGATGGTCTTACTAAAGTTTTACATTGGTTCATGGGACCAACATTCTTTGCAATTGAACGTGAAAATCAAGAACAGGTCGAAGTGTTTCCAATTGAGTATAGATGTCCACGTTTTCAAGATCCACCGCCGTGTACACGATTCGGTAAACTTTCATTAGCGACCATGATTACTGAACTTACCGAAGATCGTGAACGGAACATCGTTATAGCAAAACTTATAAAAAATATTGTCAAGGGGACACGTCAAGTTCTCGTATTAAGTGATCGTAGACATCATTGTGAAGTACTCCACCAAAGTTTCAAGAAAACGTCAGGGCTCTATATGGGTGGTATGAAAGAAGTTGATTTAGCTGAATCAAGTAAAAAACAAATCATTTTCGCGACATTTAGTCAAGCACACGAAGGTCTCGATATACCTTCACTCGATACGGTTATACTTGCGACCCCTAAGTCCGATATTGTACAATCGATTGGGCGGATTATGCGTGAAACGCATGGTAAAAAGAACAATCCACATATTTACGACATGTTCGACCAATGGTCTATATGTCACGCCATGTATAATAAACGTCTCAAAGTGTATCGTCAAGGTGGTTTTAAAATACCTAAACAAAAACCCGAAGAACCTAACGATTTCAGTAAAGGGAAATGCCTTATTTTACCATGAAAATAATCATTCGTATTTATAAGAATGGCTGGTTGTAAGACTGCTCGTAATATACAAAAGTATAAAGGTTCTGGTGGAACTGCATCCACGCTCCAGGAAGCTTTAGAAAATAGTAACGTAGCTACCATAGATATAAATCTCATATCCGGTGCAAAGTTTATAGGTGACGGTAGTGGTTTAACAGGTATAGCAGGTACTGGAGGAGGCGTTGGGAATCTACAACAAGTTACGAATCAACATAACTCAACAACAAACACAGTCGATCTTGCAAATACGGGAACGTCTTTAACAACTTCCGGTACCATAATTTCATCGGGAAATATCACCGCACCTTCTTTTATAGGATCGGGTACATCACTCACAGGTATTGCTTTAGCCATTGATACATCAAGTAATGCAGCTCGGGTTAGTGTTTTGGAAACGGATTTGACGAGTAATGTGTCTCGAGTTGGCGTTTTAGAAACGGGTTTAACAAGTAACGCGTCCCGAGTTAGTGTTTTGGAAACAAAATTGACGAGTAATGCGGCTCGAGTCGGTGTTTTAGAAACAGACTTGACGAGTAATGTATCAAGAGTAAACGAATTAGAAACGGACTTAGCGAGTAATTCAACGAGAATAGGTACTGTAAGTACGGACTTGGCAAGTAATTCGACGAGAATAAGTACTGTAAGTACGGACTTGGCAAGTAATTCGACGAGAATAAGTACTATGAGTACAAATTTAGCAGATAACTCGACGAGAATAAGTACTGTAAGTACGGACTTGGCAAGTAATTCGACGAGAATAAATACTGTGAGTACAAACTTGGCAGATAATTCTACAAGAATAAATACTGTGAGTACAAACTTGGCAGATAATTCTACAAGAATAAATACTGTGAGTACAGATTTGGCAAGTAATGCTGGAAGAATAACTACGGTAGAAACAGACTTGGCAAGTAATTCGACGAGAATAAGTACTGTGAGTACAGATTTGGCGAGTAATGTGTTACGAATTGGTACTTTGGAAAGTGAAGTACAACCCATAAATAGAGGTGGCACGGGACAGACATCTTATAACGTCGGTGAGATACTTGTGGCTAACGACCCAAACAATACTGGAACGCCCACTTTACATAAACTTCCAGCTGGTTCATCTGGTTACTTTTTAAAATCATCAGGTAATGGTAATTTTCCCACATGGGGAGATGTATCCAGTGTAGGTTCCGCGACACCTGGTCAGCTCTTTACAGGGGTTGGTTTAACGGGTGCAAATGCAACTGGTAATCCTCCAACCGGTGGTCACACCGGTGCAGGTGATACGACAATTTCAGTAGATTCCGCCACGGGAAATGTACCAAGTAAATTGGTGATGAGAGACACTTCTGGTGATATTAGGGTCGAAGAAGTAATCGTAGGAACTGGTACTACAGGTACGTTAACATCTACCGCGTGGTCCGGATCGGCGGCGACATTAACAGATGCAAGAGATATTGGAGGTGTTGCTTTTGATGGATCAGCGAATATAGACTTACCTGGGGTAAATACAACAGGTACCGTAGATACAAGTGGGAATGCTGCGACTGCAACTAAATTAGCAGCTGCAGTAAACATTGGAGGTGTTGCTTTTGATGGATCTGTAGCTATAAGCTTACCTGGGGTAAATACAACAGGTACTGTAGATACAAGTGGTAAAGCGGGTTCAATAGCAAACGCATCGGATTCAACAAATGCAGATCAAACCGTTGCTTTTCTAATTGGTAATAATGTTAAAACAAATACAAACTTAACCATTAATCCAAGTACGGGTGAACTTAAAGCGACTAAATTTACCGCGGGTACAGGTGGATTTGTAGATTCTAATTTTACAAATAAAGGTGTTATATATTACGATTCAACTTCCGGAAAATTAGTAAGTACAGCTTTAGGTACAGTTGGACAGGTTATTAAAGCGGATACAAATGGTGTTCCAGTATGGGGTACAGATAATACTGGTGGTACTGGTAGTGGTGGAGGTTACTGGACACAACCAAGTGGTACTACGATTATACATTACAATACTGGTAATGTTGGTATTGGAACTACAAACCCGGCGTACCCATTAGATGTTAACGGTACAGTAAATGCAACTTCATTCCGAGGTGATGGATCAAATATAACTAATATTACTCTTACCAATGAGTCAACAAGAAATATAGAAATTGCTCAGATTAAAGCATTAGCACCAACTTGGCAAAGACCAGATTAGATAAATTTTACTAATTATAATATATATAAATTATAATATAATGTCTGGTACTGCCGCTAGTAATAATACAAATAATACAGGTGCTCTCTCTGCCCAGTATTCATCAGATCTTACCCAACATCATAATTCAAGATATTGGGTACCCACTTCATCCAAATTATCGCGGGGTAAAAAAGATACAATTCAGAGAATGTTTACAGGTGAACCACTAAAGAATATGTGTAACGTATTTGTTTATAACCAAACCACCGAATCTTGGTACCACGAACACACGATTTTAGGTAATCCAAATCGTAGTGGTTCCCAGATATACCCAGTGTCAGATTTGAATCCCAATGCGACAAGTTCTGGTACTACAGTTGGTGGTATAACGTATTATACATCTGCATCTTTTAACAATTCCGACTCTTTTGCTGCTTTTAGTAGGAATCCCCAATCATCTTCATCTTGGGCTACTGAGGATATGGTTACTAATATAATTCATTATCCACGATATCAACCCGCTGGTTGGAGTGGTGGTACATGGGTTCCTGGTACGTACGTTGGTAATACAACCCTAGGGGGTTATAATGGTGAATGGGTAAAAATACAAGTATCAACTCCAATTCAACCTACCGTATTTAAATTTATGCCCAATCACAGCGAACAAAGACAAGCCGAAACATGGACTATATTAGGAAGTAATAACGATATTAACTGGACGAGTTTAGGAAGTTTTTCAGTTCCACAAAGTTTTAGTAGAAATAATCCTATTACAAATAATCTTACAATAAATACCACGTATTCTTATTTTGCAATCGTATTTACAAAAAGATACGAAATGCCATCTTTTACTTGGAATCCGGGTGAGTCTGTATTTATAGAAGTATCTAACTGGTATTTCTATACAGAAGATCCAAGTGAAGATTTTGGTAGATCACTCGACGGAACGGATAATGCAGATATGGTAGCTATTGGTGGACCCTCGACATGGTTTGGATCCAAATCAAATATTAATGGTTATGCGAAAGTATTCACTAAAGATAGTTCTGGTAATGGATGGACACAGAGAGGTTCAGAAGTATCGCAACAAGGGGGGTTTGGACACTCCGTCGCCTTATCCCAATACGACGGTAACATATTAGTTGTTGGTGCACCTTTCTATAACACACTAGAACCATACTCGAGTGGGAATATTGATTTTCGTCATATATACGTATCTGAAGGTAAAGTTTATATATACAAGTGGGATGGTACTAATTATACTTTACAACAAACTTTAAATTCACCTTCAGGAACTTTATCAACTTCCATAACACCCGCACCATGGAAAAATTTCTATTTTGGGTATTCCCTAGGTATAACAGATATAGGCGATAAGATAATCATAGGCGAACCATCGATAAGAAATATATGGACTAGCAATGATCAATTACATGGAGGTGCAAATGGCTCATGGACAACTAATTCATTTCCGTATACTGGTAATGCACACGTTTACGATAATGTTACTGTTTTATCTGGTGGTACGACTTGGACCAGTAACGTTTCTATGACATCTGTTATAGGTACAACTGGTATAGGTACAACAGATGATACAAATCCGTCGAAAGTTAGATGGCTAGATGCACTTGGTACATCTGTAGATATAAATAGGGCGGGTACGCGTATATTAGCGGGTGCACCCGGAAATTACGGTACATCAAGTTCGGCTTATCACCAGTTTATGGGAAGAGTATACACTCTCGATTGGAATTATCAAGATAATGCATGGGAAGAGATGGGACAAGAATCTAAACATATAAGCCCAGACCAGGGAAATATGTTGTTTGGGTGGTCTACACGTTTTGACGGTAGTGGTAATCGTATAGTTTCTGGTGCACCTGGTTACATGGGACATATACAATATAATAAAGGCAGCGTTGTCATAAATACATGGAATGGTGAACATTGGGTAGTTTTTCCAAATGATACGGTTGATATAAGAGGTTGGAATACAATTGGTGATTACTGGACAGATTACAACCATCGTTTAGGTGAATCCATATCTGTTGACGGTGAAGGCGAATGGGTATCTATAGGAAAATACGAACACCATTACGCTAACTTTACACCTAGTGGTGGACTTAGACCAAATGCGTTTAATGTAGATAATATAACATACATAGGGGGTGCATCTACAACAGTAGCTGGTTCAAATAGTGATATTGATACAGGTATGTCAAATATTTGGGTATACCATATCGTACAGTCTATGGTTGTTAAAGGTAACGTAACGGTAGGAGGGATTGTTCAGGGAACTGGTATGTGTATAGGTACGAATGATGATTCGAGTACGAGTAATAAAAGTATATTCTTTGGTGGTACAAAATCAGATAATTCGTATCAACTCACGGTTATAGAAAACCGCGTTTATGAAACCGAGGAAAAAGCTGAATTATTACTGTTCAAAGGTAACGATAACGCGGATGCATCTGGTGGTGGTACAAACGGTCCAGATAGAATACGGTTAAAAGCTGGTCAAATAGCGTTTGATTTAAATACGGGAACCGATAGATCGAGTGAAGATATACGTTGTGTCATGCACAGAAACGCCGGTGGTGCTGGTATGGTAGGTATAAATGTCTCTTCGCCAACCGAATCTGTACACGTAGATGGAAAAATTAAGTGTACTCAGGGGTTTATAGGTCGTGGTAAAGAACTGACAGGTTTGGATTTTGATTATATAAATAACAGTAATGTTGTTAAATTTGGGTTAAATGGAGTAACACAATCACCTACAACATGGGGTACTTTACCAGTAGGTTCTGCAATAGCGTATCCTACAGTTACATTAACAAGTAATTCATACAGTGGATATACGGTAACCGCATCGAGGGATGTAGCGAATGCATACACGGTGTTTGGGTCTGGTAGATGGCAAATAGGGACTAATACAGTTTATTCTAACGGGGCAAATCGTGGGGGGTATATAGGTTCAACAGAAAGAATTTCCGGGTATAAAGGTGAATGGATAGAACTTCAAATGCCAGATAAAATTTACCTCACTAAGTTAGATGTAAACGCTGATTATTTCTACACACCAAGAATAACACACGTATTCGGTAGTAACGACGGTATAGAATACGATCTTATACATTATAGTGGTGATTTAGGTTATCTTTGGACCAGTAATAATGGTAATAAAACAATATTCACTAGAACACCAGATTACATTAAAGACGAGCCATACAATAGAATTTTAATTATTGTAAACATGATTTCTGGAGGAAATGCAATGTATTGGGATCAAGTTGATATTTATGGTACCGTTGCTACGTTTACCCCTAAAGTATACATCGATAATTCTGGTAAAATTGGTATAGTAAATACAAATCCATCGTTTCAATTAGACGTTACGGGTGATATTAATTTAACGGGTGATTTAAGAATTAACGGGGTCGCACAAACGTTTGGTGGTGGTGGTGGTGGTGGTAGTTTTAGTGGTGATATCGCCGATTATATTACACATACAGGTGATACAAATACATACTTCGGGTTTCCGTCGGATGATACTTTTATTATTAAAACAAATGGAACCGAAAGATTAAGAGCTAACAGTTCTGGTAATATTGGTATAGGAACAGTAAGTCCAGGTTATAAACTTGATGTTAACGGTGATATTAACATGTCTACTGGTAGTAGTTTCAGGATTAATGGTGTCGCACAAACGTTTGGAGGTGGTGGTGGTGGCTCATCCGTTTGGTCATTGAACAGTACAAACGCCTATTATAACAGTGGTAATGTCGGTATAGGAACATCATCACCAGTAAGATACTTGGACGTAGCTGGATCAGTCAGTGCCTCATCAGGTGGTATACTGATTCGAAATGGAGATGACAATGCTGCTTCGTCTAATGCACCACAAATAACGTTTGGTTGGAACGGAAACGATCAGTATAAACATTTCATACGTACGAGACACAATAATGCTTCTAACGATAACTCGATTGATTTTTACGTGTGTAATGGTACATCAAATAACTCACTCACATCTGGTGTTACTCATAACCTCACATTAGAATCTGGTAAGGTTGGTATAGGAACAACAACTCCGGCTTATAAACTTGATGTCGATGGTGATATTAACATGTCTACTGGTAGTAGTTTAAGAATTAATGGTGTCGCACAAACGTTTGGAGGTGGTGGCGGTGGTAGTTTTAGTGGTGATATCGCCGATTATATTACACATACAGGTAATACCACTACAAAGTTTGGGTTTCCAGCAGATAATGAGTTTCTTATTAATATATCTGGTAACCAAGCAATCATGATTAATTCGAATGGTGAGACAACAATAGGCGATGATAGTAATATAGGTTCGGGACATAAATTGACTGTAGTTGATGGTTCGACTTTAAACAATGGTAGCTATGCGGATTTAGTCATAACAAATATGAACGAACACAATAACGCAAGACTACTTTTAGGTACATCGCATAATACAGACTCAACTTCTGCTTTTAAAGCAGCTATAATAGCCGATGGTGCTGGTACTTATAGTCGTTCTGATTTACACTTTTGTTTAGAAAGTTCGACTAATAATTCGGCAAATGCAGTACTAGCACACTCTAAAATGATGATAAAATATGACACAGGGAATGTGGGTATAGGAACAACAACTCCGGCTTATAAACTTGATGTCGATGGTGATATTAACATGTCTACTGGTAGTAATTTCAGGATTAACGGGGTCGTACAAACGTTTGGTGGTGGTGGTGGTGGCTCATCCGTTTGGTCAGAGGTGAACAGCTTTGGAATGACAAACACCTATTATACCAGTGGTAATGTCGGTATAGGATCAACGCCTTCGATTTATAGGTTGGATGTTAACGGTGATATTAACATGTCTAGTGGTAGTAGTTTAAGAATTAATGGAGTTGCACAATCGTTTGGTGGTGGAGGATCATCTCAGTGGACCACAGGTTCTGCTGCGGGAACATATCCACCGAGTGCGATGATTTCAAACGGTTCGGGTGGATATGGTGCGACTGCGAGTTCAACTAATTACCCTCCCACTTTTGACGTTTTTAAAGCGTTTAATCAAACAATAAGTGATGAAGGTTGGCACGGTACCGGGGGTCATTATTCTTCGACTACCCGTAATTATATTGGTAGTTTTTCGACAACATACGATGGAAGTTCAAGTGTCAGTGGTGAATGGATACAATTACAATTTCCATCGAGTACAAGTATATCTGAAATAGAAATAGCCCCGAGATCAGGTAGTAATAATTATTTGAATAGGTGTGCCGGTGATGGTATAATTTTAGGAAGTACCAATGGTTCGACATGGACAAGTATAGCTACATTTTCCGGTAAAACATACACGACTGGAAATTATACAAGTATTACGTTCGCTGCATCTTCGTCTTATACGTATTTTAGAGTAGTTATTACAAAATTATCAGGTAGTAGCGGAGAGAGTGCGATAAATATTAGTGAATTACGATTTAAAGGAGGTAATTCCATATATTACCCAAGTTCGGGATCAAGTAGTGTTGGTATCGGTACAACGTCTCCATCGTATACATTAGATGTCGATGGTGATATTAACATGTCTACTGGTAGTAGTTTCAGGATTAACGGGGTCGCACAAACGTTTGGAGGTGGGGGTGGAGGTTCGAGTCCTTGGACAACGTCGGGTTCAAATATTTATAGAGGCTCGGGTCAAGTAAATATAGGTGGAAGTACATTCACACGGGCCAAATTAGAAGTTAATGGGTCGTATGGCAGTTATCTAAGTTTTACGTACTACGCGTATAATACACACGGTGGAAATTCATCTGGAGTTAACACTTATTCCATATATGCAAATCAAAGAATTGCGTGTGCAGAGTTTAATGCATTTTCAGATAGTCGAATAAAAAAGAATGTGGTCGATATAAACGATAGTTCTGCACTCGACAAAATTCGTCTTCTCGAACCCAAAATATACAATTATATCGATGAAAAACAAAGGGGGGCGAGTAACGTATATGGTTTCATCGCCCAAGAAGTCGCAACCGTTTTACCGTACGCGGTTACGGTAAGTGAAGGTGATATTCCAAATATACTTACAAACTCAAATGTAAGTGTTACGAGTGATAGTAACGTACTCGAACTTCGTTTAGATACCACGGTTGAAGGTTTAACTTTATCAAATACATCTGTTATAAACATTATTACAGATGAGGATAAAGAATTAAAGTGTAATGTAGTTTCGTTTTCGGAAAGTAATGTTATAACAATAGAAAATACAGGTGATTTTAGTAATGTCACGAACGCTTTTATAAAAGGTGAACAAATAAGTGATTTTCATCATTTAAATAAAGATGCTATATGGGCAGTTTCAACTGCGGCTTTACAGGAAGTAGATAGACAATTACAGACCGAAAAGGTGAAAGTTTCGACGTTAGAAACGCAAGTCGCTAATCTATTAGCGCGTGTTATCGCACTCGAAAACAATTAATTTACCATTCTGGAAAATGTCAGAATGGTAGAAAGTTTTGTTTACTTACTTTCGTGATGGGAGCGTGTCCATGATTGCTAAGGCGATAACACCCGCAATAAAGAACAAAACAACATAATTACACTCCGTATCTTCTCCTCTACCAGTAGAATTTTTACGTTTCTCCTGGACTGGGACTGATACTTCTCGTGAAGGTCTCGGCCTTTCAATAGGATCTTCGTCTAATGGACAATACCCTATCATATACTATATTTTACAAATTAATTTCGACTGATTTTTTCTTTCGACCACGTTTAGCTTTGGTCTGAGTAACTTTAACTTCACGCAATTCTCCGTCACCCCCTCCTTCGACATCACCTGGTGTTGGTGCCTCAGCAATATCAGAAATATCATCATCTTCGTCGTCGTCTAATACAACTGGTTCTTGAGCTGGAATACTTGTTGTGTTCATTGGTGGTGTTGGTGGCATCATAATGTTACCCATGAGACTGGAAATATCGAACCCTGGACCTTGCATTTCGTGTTTACCATCACTCGAAGGTTCGGAACCTTGTTGTGATTTTGGTACTGTATTTTGTACTGCAGACATCATGTTTTGAACAAGTCCTGGATTCTGTTTAATCACATCATTCATGTTTGGCATGACCGATTTGAACATACTATTCGTCAAATGGAACATCATCGCTGAGCCTCCAAGCATCATAATCAATTTGATTTCTGGGGCGACGTGCATTTTAGATCTATATTTCACGTATAATTCTTCGAATACTTCATCGTAATCGTCGACGTTTTCCATGACGTTTTCAGACCACCCGTCAAGTTGGATCTCGAATGGGTTATACTTCTTATTCATAAACTCAAGACCTGTCGTACACGCAATAAGCATACGTCTTGAAAACTTAATTGATTTGTCTACATCTATACTATATGTTATTCGTTTTACTTCATTTCTAAGTTCGTCTACAGGGGAATAAGCATTCAAACGCTTGTTCACAGTAAACCCCTTTTTTTCCAAACGTCCAAGTTTGTTCACGAGATCTGCTTTCTCTTCGTCAACCGTCTTAAAACCTGGTGATGGTTTTTCTTCCTCTTCTTCCATCATGTATCCACCTCCTCCACCCCCATAGTCCATATCGGGTTCGTCATCGTATTCGTGATAATCAACCGGTGCTTCTGGTGGAGGTACAGATGGTTGTGCTTGTTTATTTGGGTTAGCAAATGAGTCAATATCTTCCTGGAAAACCTGAGGTTGTGGCGCTGTAAATTGTGTTTTCATTTGAGAAATTTGTTTTTTTACAGGCTGACGTCGAGGAACATCAATTTCAATTTCGTTCATCAGGGCCTGTTCATTATCATCAAGTTTCATAACATTCGTATTTTTACGATCAAGAATAATTTCACCGTCCATTACTATTACTCTTTATATTGAAACTATTCTAATCTCTTTAACGCACTTTATAAAAAATGTTGATTCAATATAAATGAAACTTAACAACACCAACAGAAATACGATCAGAGCTATCTTCATCGTCATCGCAGTATTGTGTGTTCTCACAATGTTCCGTACCAGTGGGTACCAGGGTAAAGATGTCGAAATCGAAACCGTCAATACGGGTTCGCTCTTCGATATCCCATCGACCCAAGAATGTTTGGGTGATGCATACTATTCAGACAGTAAAGGTGGTGTATGCAACGGTCAAAAACTTGTTCAGGAACAAGCGGGGTATAAGATGAAGTAAAATCTCCAGTATATATAAATGGCTTTAGTGACAAGTCAGTCCACTTTACCCGATTTCGAACACGAGTATCACACAGTTATAGTTGATACCGTTGATGATTCGACTTCAAAGCAAAAATTTACCTCACACTTCCCAATAGCACTTAAAAATATAGTTCAGATTCAGT
>Ga0315315_10005912_pt1 | contig 11299 bp, 8 predicted proteins | sample M140m3416metaG_FD_203699 | JGI IMG/M metagenome (GOLD analysis project Ga0315315, IMG submission 203699) | Ammonia-oxidizing marine archaeal communities from Monterey Bay, California, United States - M1 40m 3416 | ecosystem: Environmental > Aquatic > Marine > Intertidal zone | place: USA... | reverse complement strand
TCTGTTTTTTTTGCAACCAACAAAAGAGAACGGTCCATTGACGCAAGTCCGCCGAAAACCTGTTGTTCTGATCGTCCGTGACGGCTGGGGCGAAAACCCCAACCCCGAGTGGAATCACGCGAATGCCGTCCATCTAGCGGATACCCCCGTGTCCGATGCGCTAATGCGAGATTACCCCAACACACTGATTCACACATCCGGTGAGGATGTAGGCCTACCCGCTGGCGTTATGGGCAACAGCGAAGTGGGGCACCAAAACATCGGCGCTGGCAGAATCGTCGATCAAGAGGTGATGCGAATCACGCGTGCTATTCGCGACGAATCGTTTTTCAGCAAACCTGTGATTCAAAAATCGATTGAGCATGTGAAAGCCAGTGGTGGCACGCTGCATTTGCTAGGTTTGATGTCCGATGGACGTGTCCACAGTGACTTGGAGCACGCCTTTGCTGTAGTCGACTTGGTGAAAAATGCCGGTCTCGCCAGTGAAAAATTCGCAGTCCACGCGATCACTGATGGTCGCGACACATCACCAACCGGAGGCAAAGACTTCGTTCAGCAACTCGAAGATAAAATGGCAGAAGCTGGTGTCGGTCATGTCGCCAGCGTGGTGGGTCGTTTCTATGCCATGGATCGTGACCTACGTTGGGAAAGAGTCGAGACGGCTTATCACATGATGACCCAAGGAGCCGAAAGAACGGCAGAAACGGCGAGTGAAGCAATTCAGTCGTATTACGACAATCCAACCGATGCGAACCGCAAGGGTGATGAATTTATCGCAGCGACTACCATCATGCGTCCCAACGGACCGACGCTTGTCAAAGACGGCGACGCCATCATCTTCCTGAATTACCGGGGCGACAGAACCCGGGAAATCACAAAAGCATTCGTATATCCTGATGATCAATGGAAAGACATCGAGGGCGGAGGATTCGATCGGGGCAATCAAATCCAGAATCTGTACTTTGCCACCATGACTGGCTATGAATCGGGACTGCCTGTGCAGGTGATCTTTGAAAAGCCACCTAAAATGCCAAACATACTTGGCGAGTACATCAGCAGCCTGAATCTGCATCAGTTCCGTTGCGCTGAAACAGAAAAATACCCCCACGTCACCTTCTTTTTCAATGACTATCGGGACGATCCCTTTTCTGAAGAGGATCGCGGAATGGCCGCGTCACCTCGTGATGTGTCTACCTACGACCAAAAACCAGAAATGTCAGCAGAAGAAGTCACATCAAAAGTCCTTGCTGAGATCGATTCTGAACAGGCAGCATTGATCATCGTGAACTTCGCCAACGGTGATATGGTGGGACACACGGGAGTCGTCGAAGCGGCCGTCAAAGCAGTCGAAAAAGTAGACTCCTGCGTTGGACAAATTGTCGAAGCTACGCTTGCCAAGGGTGGATCACTCATCGTGACCGCTGATCATGGCAATTGCGAACAAATGATTGATCCGAAAAGTGGCGGCCCCCATACGGCGCACACTACCTTTGACGTACCGTTGATCGTTGTCGAACCAGATCTTAAGGGCCGAGAACTACGTCACGGCGGCCGACTCGCTGACATTGCACCCACCACGCTGGAACTGCTGGGACTGCCAATTCCCGATGCAATGACCGGCGAACCACTGCTGAAGTTGTAGGCTTGAATCGGCGGCATCTCGGCGTGTGGTGAATTCACACCCACGCCATCCTGCAACATCCTGAATTACCCGTCATGCTGTTGAGACGGACGGCGCAGTCTAACCACGATGTGTTGCACCCATCCTGGACTGATGAAAATCATATTAGCAGCGATCATCATGATGCCAAAGGTAATCATGCCCAGGGCCAATGCGATTCCTGCATGCACCAAAACCGCAAGCGTGATCACAAATGGACGAGTCAACCGCGGCCAAACGAGAGCACAATAGAAGATTTCCCAAAAGAGTGTGATATGGGTCATCGCGCTGAACAAACGCGGATACCCCGACAACCATGTCATGTCCAACGACTGATACTCATAATTGCTGACGGAATACCAGACTGCAGTTCCGTCCCACCATGTCTGCCCGCGGGCTTTGCTGATCCCACCAAACAGGTAGATGACGCATAGGTGCAACTGCATCAGACGAGTGGCAATGTTCGCCAGCACCGTTGCCTTTGCTTCTGGAAATAGCCAATTCCAAAAGCGTCCTCGATCAATCGAAGCAAATCTTTTTCTCAACCATGCGTCGACACTGTAGCAACTGCCGGACGGAGCAAGCATCAGGTACATGGCCATGTAAGTCAGGATTTGATCAAATCCGAAAAGCGTCCCTGTCAGGCGATGCAAATACATGAGTTGCAGGAACCACGCCAAAGGAGACGTGATCCTCGTCAAAATCCCCAAAGCAAAGCATGCAGTCACGGCAATCGTGAAGCCATGGTGTATCCAAAGCAAAGTCGGGCTACTGATGAACCACAGGTAAGTCCTGCCGTAGTCAGAAAGTCCAAACGTGCCGTCATGCAATTGCCTGGCCGTTTCATTATTAACCCAAGCTGTATCCCCAAGAAATGCAGACAAGTCGGTCGCTAGAACCAAATGGGAATACAGCAGCATGACCCCCGTAATGATCCGGAGGATTGAAAGTGTATGGGGCAACCGCGGGGTGAACCAAAATTGGTCCCATGCATCAACATATCCGAGCAGCCAAGTCTTGACCAAGTTATCGCTTTGATTCATTCGTTGGCATCCTGCTCAATTGGCTTATCAAGCAATACGCGGTACAGACGCTTGTCCGTCAGTTCAATCGGCTCCTGCTGGTAATCGATCAGATCGGGAACCAGATGTTCAATTCGTCGAATGGCAACTTCATCCCCAGGGTACTCATGCTTGAGGTGATCCACGATTGATTGATGGACATGCTTATAACGAGCTCTCAAAAGCGACCAATACCGTGCTTCCTGACGGTTCGCTTTAAGCAATTCTTCTGATGGCCCGGGCGGTTGATAGATCTCATGCATGAACTCGCTCAACATGAAATGGCGGTGATACAGCAAACGCGGCCATTGCTGATTGCGATCAGGATACATTCTCTCAAGGAACGGCCCCTCGGGACTAGTGATCGCCACTTGAATCAGGTGGCTTGGCCCCGGATCCGGCGCAAAGAATGCGTAGCCCCGATCGATGTACAAAGCCTGACTGTAAGGCTCAAAGAATTCCAATGCTGTCGAGACAGAAGGCGATTGACCGATCCCACCACGGGTCTGCACTGACAAAGGTGGCAAGACCAGGGCCAGCAGATGACCAATGATCAGAATACTGATCAGCAAACGAACTCGTTTGGTCAATAAGACAGGTTCAGAGTCCATAGATGGCAAGCGTCATCGTGAGTGCTGGTTGGCTACAAGTCACATCCCTACGTTAGTTCACTGATTCAGAACCTGCAGCAGAGAATATCGCAACAATTCGGCTTACTCGTCCTGTACCGACTGTAGGGCCCAATATCTGTATGAGAAAAAAGCCGCGACCAGAATTACTCTGATCGCGGCTTATAAAAATGCATTTCAAGAAGAAGCGGCCGACTAACGACTCGCGACTTTGCTCAATCCGAAGTCAAAGGTCAACTCATTTGTGCTGCCGGCGACCAAGTCAATGGTCCGCTCTTCGCTGACTGGTTTGCCATTGATCTCAGCGCTGACTCGGACAGTGTAACCTGACCAGACTTCGCCATCTTTCAATTGCGAGGTACGGTAAGTTCGAACACTTCCGTCGCCCAGCGTGGTGTTACCAGCAAGCGTGACGCTTGCGTCAGCAGGAACGTTGAGCTGAACCACAGTCTCGACTGCAGCTTGCTCAGCAGGCTTGTCATCTGCCGCGAAAATCAACGATTGGCTGCTGCCAGAACGCAATTTAACGGACTTGCTTTCGGTTCGCTCTGCACCGTCAACGTTGTAAGTAACCTCGACCTCGTAGTTGTACACAAGGCCCGGCTTCAATCCACTGGATTTGAACTGACGTACAAGGCCAATCGCCTTTGTCTGAAAACCGTTCACGATAACAAGGGCATCCTCTGGAACCGAAACGGTCAGCAATGCTGAGTCTGCTTCGACTGATGCCGAGTCGTCTTTTGCTGGTTTCTTCGCCGCAGGTGGCTCTGCAGCCGGGGCAGCAGGTGTTGCCGCTTCCGTTGGTGCAGCAGCCGCCGGAGCGACAGACGAAGGCACGACCGTGGTCGACTCGTAAGTCGTTGATCCCATGTCGGTTGAATACATGACACGAGGGCTTGAGTATCGGTAGGACGAGTACCCGCCGCTGCTACCACCACTGCTGCCACCGGACGAACCGTTGGATCGAACGACGTAACCACCGGATGAACCGCCGCTGCTACCGTGATTGTGCAGAGATGCTTTGGCTGCGTGAATTTTCGCGAACAGGCGACGGATGGGGCCAACATGCCCGGTACTACCACCAGATGAACCACCACTACTGCCAGCTGAGTACATCGCGTAACCGCCTGAGGACCCTCCTGAAGAGCCGCCTGCGTAGGAGTACGAGTGTCTCGCACGCCATCGAGCTGCAATGCCCCCACTGCTTCCACCTGATGAGGCGTAACCGCCCGACGAAGCGTACCCGCCGGAAGAGGCATAGCCGCCTGAAGAGCCGCTTCCTCCTGAGGATCCGCCCGAAGAGCCTCCCCAAGATCCGCCGGCCTCGACTGTCCCCGCGAACACGACGATGGCGCTCGCAAAGGCCAAGTACTGTAAACACCTCATGATATCAATTCTCCTAGTTCGTTCAGCAGTGATTCAAGCCGCAGCTCTCATTGCGCAGCCCAACGAATAGGATAGCGAGAGAAAATGGGCAAACAAGCATCCTTAGCGAAGTTTTAACGGCTAGGAGGGCTCGGGCGGCCATCTGTGCCGCCTGTTGCCACCCCCCAAATCACTGCTCAAAGTGCCCTTGAGAGCCGGATACTGTCGAAATCTGCAGTCCCGGTGGCTCCGAACAGCCCAATCCGCAGAATCGCTTCCCGACTGGTATCAGGGACATCAAACACAGTTTTCTGCGTCTTCCAATCGTGGGTCCCACCAAATGGGCCCAGCCAGAAAACAGCCAGTTCAGATCGTGAATCGTCATAGAGGCTGATCGAGACCATGGGTGCGGCGTTCGCATCAGCCCCCAACACCACGCCACGAGTCCTGCAGGAGCCACTCAGAACCAGTTGCTGGACATGCCTGCCATCCACAGAAATACCCTGAAGAAGGTGGGAACTGAGCCCCGGTGTCTGGTTGGTGAATCGCACAAAGGCTTTGCCGACCGCTGCCGGATTTCGCGAGTTGCCATCCATCAAACTGACCTGTCTGCCGTAATACCACCCGGGAACCTGATCCGCCAATGGAGTTGCATTTGGCACTGTTTTGAGCGAACTGGCTGACACATTTGGCTGGCGTGGCTTGATTTCAAAATCCCCATTCACAACGGCAGGGCTCGTGGCATCTGGCAATACCTGCCGACCATCCTCGGCCTCCCCCGTCATGGGAACGAACAGTGTTGGTCGGAGTTCTTCTTGCACCAACTTGCCATTGGTTTTGACCATCCGAAAAAGCGTCTGCTGGTAGCGCTCACCCACTGGAATGATAAGTGTCCCACCTTCACGCAGTTGCGCGACCAACGGTTCAGGGACCGACTCAGGACTGCAAGTCACAATAATTTTGTCAAAAGGCGCCGCCTCTGACCATCCTTCGAAACCATCAGCAACTCGTGTCGACACGTTATCGTATTTTAATCGACACAAAGTTTCCGAAGCCTGACGACTGAGGCACGGCATGATTTCAATTGAGTAGACATGTTCTACCAACGGGCTTAGCACCGCTGCCTGATATCCACTGCCGGTGCCAACTTCGAGAACCCGATCCGTGTCGCGCGGCCTGAGGGTTTCTGTCATCAGTGCGACAGTGAATGGACTACTGATCGTTTGCGAGTCACCGATCGGAACAGCCATATCAAGATAAGCTTGTTTCCACATTTCCTCAGGCATGAACTCATGACGCAATGTGTTGCGAATAGAGTGCAGGACTCGGGGATCGGTCACCCCTGCTGTGGCAATGCACGTTTCCACCATTTGGTGGCGTGACTCCAAATAGGGATCAGTTTCATCAGCGCCATTTGCAAGAATCAGCCAGGACAACGAAACGCCCCGCTGATTAAAAGGGTACTTGTTTCAACAGATCCTCCAAACAGAGGCATCGGGAGTGAATCATTGTGAGTGCCACTGCATAGATTCCCACTCATTTTTCATCACCACTTTCATGAAGCAATGACAATTGCCGCACTGGTGCAGGCGGCCGGGGAATGCTGCAGTCAGTTTTCGGCATTTCAATTTTCAAACGCTCAGCGAATCTTCTTGCAAAGGCAACCGCAAACCGATCATCAGGTGCATGAGTGAAAACGTAGGGATTCAAACCCTGCTGAATCCACCTCGCAATGATTGGGACCCACTGGTTTAGAAATCGATCAGTCAGCTCAACTCGATTGCGTCCCACAAGACGCAACATGGGATGGTTGCCAGTAACGGTTTGGCGAACAGGTGTTCGCGGTTTCCGATCCTGCGCGACTTTTTCAATTTCGTCATCTGGTGGATTTTGAAAGAGCGGGCGACTGTCGAACAGCACCTTATCGATTTCCAAGCGTCGCAAGAGATCATTGACTCGTTTTTCGTTCTCTCCCGAATCAAACCAGTCGTGGTGCCTGAGTTCCACCGCCCAAGCAAAGTCCCGCGGCAAATCGTCAAGAAAACGGGCGAGCAGCGGTAATCGATCCGGACCAAATCGCGGCCCCAACTGCAAAAACGTAGGCCCCAGACGTAATGCCTCCCGCAAAGGTTCAATGCGTTGAAGAAATTCCCGAGTTGCAGTCTGAGAATGTTCCAACTCCAACTCATGCGAGATTGTCCTTGGAAATTTCAAGGCAAATCGAAAATGATCAGGTGTCTGCTCAACCCAACGCTGAATGGCATCGGGACCGGGCAACGCATAGAACGTGCTGTTTCCCTCAACCGTGTTGAAAGTCCGTGAATACCAATGCAGCCAATCCTTCCGAGGTGTTCTCACCGGATAAACCTCTCCGCCCCAGTGACCACACGCCCAAACTGGGCATCCAAGAAAGAGGGGCAGTTCTGTGTTCGTTGTGCCTGTCATCAACACACCTACGACCTGCGAGCACGCAATAGCACAGGCATTCCAAAAATATCTCGAAACAGACCTGCATTTTCTCGCATAGCAATCTGCTCCAACGAGACATCATCAACACCCGGAACGTTAATCACCAATTGCTGACCATCATTCACACACTCAATATCCAGGATTCGCCCGCTTCGGGTGTCATCCAGAGCGATTGCAAGACGGAGCAGGGCAGCCAATTTGGAAACGGTCACACGATCTTCCTGAGACAACGATCCATAATCGACATGGGAGGGTTGCGGGAAGGCGCGACGATGATAACGCGCGACGAGCCCAACTTGCAGCAATTCACCCTCTGACAAACCAAACAACTCACTATGACGAATCAGATACAACGCGTGCTTGTGATTGCTTTTCACATTCACAATCAAGCCAATTTCATGCAGCAAAGCAGCCACGAACAGAATGACCTCATGCCGATTATCCAATAGATGTTCATGCTGAAATTGCTGAAACAATTTACGGGCAAGTTCCGCCACATTCCGAGCGTGCGATTCGTCAAAATCAAATTTACGGCCGAGCGAGATTGCCGAACGAACAATCTGATTACGGAATTCAGCGGTCCAACCACCGCCCAATGCCATGTCCTGCAGCAGGCCATCTCTGAGATTGGTATCACAAACGAAAATGTGGTCGAGCGCCAAATGCTTCGCAAGCATCGTGTAAACCAATAACGCTGGTCCCAGTGTCTCTGCCTCCGTATAACTTGCACCGTAACGACGCACGATTGCATCTTCATCTAGCTTCAGAATTTTGGAAGTAAATTCATCCAGCTGACGGGTTGGCATTTCAGCAAGGGACTTTCCATCCCAATCCTTCAGAATGTGCTTGCATGCAAAGCGGATATCACCGCCGATCGCCACAACATGAACAGGGCTGCCATCCTGTTTTTCATCTGTCAAACGATTCCAAGCTCGCCTGATGTGGCTTTCCATCATCGTGCGGCGACGGGAGGCACTGGAACGCACTCCCTTGAGTGTCCTGAGCAAACGCAGTGACCCAAGTCGAAAAGACTGACTCTCCAGAACGTTACCACCCCGCACCAATAATACCTCGGTGTTGCCACCCCCCACTTCAACGACGAGTGACTTGCCATCTGACAAAGCAGGATGTGCCTGCAGCTGTGGCATGACTCCCATGTAGGTGATGCGATTAACCTCAGCCTCATCAATAGGCTCGACATTCAAACCTGTCGCAACATAGATGCGATCAGCAAACGCCAGGCGGTTTGATGCTTCGCGGACTGCAGTGGTCGCCACAACGCGCACATCAGCGGGCTTGATTCCATACTCCTGAAGGACACGTTGGTAGCGATGCAAAACAGCCGCCGACCGCTCAATGCTTTTGCGTGACAAGCGACGATTTTCGAAAGCTTCGCGTCCCAGATCCATCGGCTGCGCCAATGTGTCAAGCGTTCGCACTTTTCCATCAGGATGAATTTCAGCAATCGCCATACGAATGCTGGTCGCGCCGATGTCGATCACGGCAGCCGCCCGCGGCACACCGCGTTCGATGGCAAATTCCGAATTCGATGGCGAGGTTGACATCAGCTCTCTTGAAGGTGTGCGATCGGGTGGTTCCAGCTCAATATCATACCGCTACCCAGTCACACGCCTACAGCCCGATCTGCGGCTTTTCACGGCAATCGACTCGCAAAATTGACCAAGGCGAAGGCTGGCATAGTGGCAAAGGCTTATCTGAAAGCGCTACTCATCCGACGCCCCCCTAATCGGCAGTTCCCTCTTTGGCAGTTCCTTCAACGCATTCCCCGCCTCTTTGCCATCCTACGGCCAAAATTGTCCCCGTCAGCATGCAACCAAAGGTGTAAGCCGCTGTAGGAATGGTTGCCAAACTATCCTCGCCGTAGAGAGTCACCGCTAATGCAGTCCCCAGACCCGCATTCTGCATCCCCACCTCCAAAGTCAATGCTCTTCGACAAGCCTCCGGGAGTTTCGCGACGCCTCCAACAAACCAGCCGGCCAGATAACCAATGACATTGATCACCAATAACGCCAACACCAGCACCAGACCCACATGCATTAGATTTTCGCGGTCGCCTGCGACCACGATGACGATGATCCAAAGCAAGGTGAACGAGGCTATTCTGGGTCCCCACACCTCAGTCCAGTTTTGAAAACGACTCCACGTCCGACATGCGCGAAAACCCAACACTGTGGGCAGCACCACTAATACGGACAGACGAATAGAAGATTCGAGCAGTGACTTTTCAGTCGCAGCACTAGCCACAACCCACAGCACCAGAGGAACAGTCAGCGGCGACAACAAGGTAGCGACACTGGTTAAGCTGACTGAATACGCAACACTTCCCCGAGCAGTGCTGGTCAACACATTGGACGCCATGGCTCCAGGTACACACCCAACCAAAATAACGCCGTTTGCGATATCTCGGTCAAGAGGAATCAGTTGAGTAACACCCCAGGCGGCTGCCGGCATAACAAGGACCTGCGTCAGCACACCCAACACGACCCACCATGGATGCTTAAACAAAGGCCGAAGTTCATCTTGACGCACCAGCGTACCGAGGAAAAACATCGCACATGCAACCAAAGCCCAGATCAGCGGACCCTTGATCGACGCAGGCGGTGTGAAAGGATCGAACTGCATTTGCTGCACTGGCCAGGCGTAGGCCAGCAGAGAAGTGAACACCAACCAAAACAGTAGTGAATTAAAAATACGATTCAACGATCTAGCCCCACTTCACCCAACACCCCAAAACCCTGCAACGCTTGAACTGCCTCCTGACCGCCCCGGCAACATTTCGCATGCCAATCTCTAGAGAGTGCAGCACTTATGTTTTCTGGCTTGTCATCCAGAAAAAGCAGACTTGGCGCTGAAACGCCGGCTCTCTCCTCTGCCACCTCATAAATCACCGAATCTGGTTTCATCGCTCCCTCCTCAAAACTGAGAACGGTTGCATCAAACCGGAATTGGTTCATCAAATAGGATTGGCGGCGAATCCAATCCCAGTGCGCATGACACGTGTTGGATAGTAGTCCAACACCAAATCCATTTTCTCGCACGCGATTCAGAACTTCAGCCATCATATCAATGGGTTTGAACATATCACTGACCGCATCGAGCAAACCTGCGGTCGGCATACACTCTGCATTGCCCCCAAACAACTGACGAATCTGCTCTGCGAATTCTTCACCACTGACGTGTCCATGCTCAAATCGGTCTTGGACACCACTATCATAAATGGCCTCCCACGCCTGCTGCTTTCGCACACCAAATCTATCAGCAAGATTACTGCATGCGATATTCGGATCAAAACTGACCAACACATTTCCCAAATCAAAATAGACAAATTCGAGTTGATGCTTCATGGTACGTGTATTGATTCAGACGTAGGCCGTATAACTCAGCGATCAAAACAGGATCACGAGTCGACAGAAAAGTGCCGGATTCAAAGCCACCGGATCACAATGGGCGGATACGAATATTGCGGTACCAAGCTTCCGTAGGTTTGCCGCTATGGATTTGCAAACCGATCTTCCCATGCTGGGGAATGGCATCATCCATTTCGGTGTAATCTACAGTGCGTTCACCGTTCACAAAAATTTGCACACGGGGCCCTTTGCATATCACTCGCATGGAATTCCACTGATCGGGCTTCACCAACTTTTTCCCCAGATCGGCTCCGGGTTCAGCCAACATTTTATTCCGTCTCGACTCATCGTATAAAGCGCCCCAAACCGGTCGATTCCAGGCGTTACCAATATCGGCCTGATAGCCGGAGACTTCACTACTTTCAGCAACCCGCTGAGAACGAAATTGGACACCAGCATTTTTTCCCTCCCCAACCAATTTCGCATCAAATCTAAGTTCAAAGTCGGCATACTCGCGTGTCGTACAAAGAAATTCGTTATTCGGAATTTGCTCTGTCAAGCGTCCAGCCACGATCGCCTTGTCCTCAACGCGGAACCAATACGCGTTTCCTTCCCATCCCAGAAGTGAATTTCCATCGAAAAGCGGTAATGAATACACAGCAAAATCGTCTTTGGCATCCTCTGCCATGGAATTCAGCGTTGCAATTTGCATGAGAACCAGCAAACCAAATGCCGTAAATCGCGTGC
>Ga0315315_10005909_pt1 | contig 11303 bp, 4 predicted proteins | sample M140m3416metaG_FD_203699 | JGI IMG/M metagenome (GOLD analysis project Ga0315315, IMG submission 203699) | Ammonia-oxidizing marine archaeal communities from Monterey Bay, California, United States - M1 40m 3416 | ecosystem: Environmental > Aquatic > Marine > Intertidal zone | place: USA... | reverse complement strand
CTAGTCTCGCTCCCCCATCTCCCATATTAATATAAATTATAATATTCCAAATCAATCGATACTCCTCTCGCTCTCCTGCTCTTCCTCCCCGCTCCATCGACGACGGCAGTCCCTGCGAGCGCATCATGTGGTCTGAGGAGCCGTGCGCCAGGGCCAGGGCCAGGCGGAAGCGCGGCCTGGGCGAGGCCTTCGTCCTGTGCTCGGCCGGGATCGGGGCCTGCCTCGCGCTTCCCCTCGCGGCCGCCGACGACGGGGGCTTCGGGGACGGGGGCCAGGACGGGGGGGGGGCGGAGGTAATCGCCGCCGCCGCCGCCCTGGGCGGGGGCAGCAGCCATGCCCCAACACCGGCCCCGACCGCGACCCCGGAGACGGCGGCGCCGACCATCCTCACCGCCGAGGAGACGCACGACCAGGACGCCTACGCGGCCCTGGCCCTTAACGTCACCCTCATCGTCTGCGTCATGATGGCGTACTACGTTCGGAAGCACAAGATGTACTACCTGCCCGAGAGTGCCGTGGCCCTCCTGATCGGGGTGGTCATAGGGGGCATAGTGCGGGTCTTCCTCAGCGATCTCACCCTGTGGACCTTCTCGCCGGAGTTCTTCTTCTTCGTCCTCCTTCCCCCCATCATCTTCGAGGCCGGGTACAGCCTGCAGAGGAAGGATTTCTTCGAGAACATCGGCGCCATCACCCTGTACGCAATGATCGGTACGCTGATATCGTGCTTCGTCGTGGGATATCTGACCTTCTTCGTTGGCAAGATCGGCCTTGTCAGCGGCATTGACCCCAACAACCCCATGGAGGCGCTGCTGTTCGGGGCGCTGATATCGGCCGTCGACCCGGTCGCGACCCTGTCCATCATGGGATCGGCCGAGCTAAAGTGCGACCGCCTCCTGTATTCCCTCGTGTTCGGGGAGTCCGTCCTCAACGATGCCATCGCCATCGTCCTCTTTAAGACTTTCCGCAAATACTACGATCCCGACGCGCCCGATCTGGGAAAGGCCCAGATCCCCTCGGCTCTTCTGGCCTTCGTATCCATGACGGTCCTGTCCATCTTGGTCGGTGTAGGCCTAGGCCTTGTCACGTCCTACATCTACCGGCACACCACCCTGAGGGAATTTCCCAAACTTGAGACCTCCCTCCTCTTCCTGTTTTGCTACTGCTGCTACGCATTTGCCGAGGCTCTGGAGCTCTCTGGCATCATGGCGCTCTTCTTCAACGGCATTGTCCTGTCGCACTACAACTCCTACAACCTCAGTCGCACATCGCACGTAGCATCGGAGCAGATCTTCGCCACTCTGGCGACCGTGACCGAGACCATGGTATTCCTCTATATGGGTATGGGGGTGTTCACCGGCCGGTACAAGAGCTGGAACGTCTCCTTCTCCATCCTTGCCATGGCATTCTGTGTCCTGGCGAGGGCACTCAACATCTTCCCCCTCTCCTTCCTGGCCAACCGCTGTCGACGGAGCGGGGTGAACAAGATCCCGCTGAAGATGCAGTTCGTCCTGTGGTTCGCCGGTCTTAGGGGGGCGATCGCCTTTGCGCTGTCGGCTAACATGCCTGGTCCAAACAGGGACACGTACGCTACTGCGACTCTTACCATATGTATTTTTACCACCGTCGTCTGCGGGGGTTTTACGGAGCGGATTCTGTCTACCATGGGTATGAAACAGGGGGAGAGCAACTATGGGCCCGTCATTGATGACGAGGAGTATGACTCGATGATTCACGTGTCGCCACTCACAAAGAGGGTCTCCTCGCAAGTGTACAAGGGGTTGAAGGGGGCATGGAAGGAACTGGACCACCACTACCTGAAGGATATGTTCGGTGGGCAGGGGCACCAGCATCATGTCGATAGAGGGGATATAAGGGAATATGAGCTTGGGATCCAGAGAAGCTCCAGTTCCGAGTCCATTGAGACGGGAGAAGATGGTTCTTTGGTAAATAGACTCAGCAGGCACAGCAAAGATGATCTATAATACGTCCTATTGCATTACATATCTGTAACGATATAAGCCTCATTGAATATAATGCACATTCGCGTTGTAGAGAAATATCGATTAGAAGCCATTCAAATAACAGGAAAGTCCTTGTATTTGATGACGTGGTCCATGAGCGCTTCGATTCCAATGGCAGCATATACTTTCGCAGCTTCACGGTAGCCTTCTCCGTACGCGTCGCTCTCATCAGTTTCGATACTAAACTTGAAGTACTGTCGAAGCATTCGGTCGGTTGGTGCATCGTCACTGGTTGATTCTAAGGTTGACTTATCTTCTTGTTCCAGGAGCTGCAAAAAGAGAAATGCCACCAACTGACAACAACCCTCCTCCACCCGTAATGGGATTTGTCTTCTGACATCAAAGTCGGGATGCAGCTTGAACCATGCATGCGTTGCTTCGTGGGCAAGAATACTTGACGTCAGATCACGAGGAAGACCAGATAAGCATAGAATGGCAGTCACGCTTGAGTTAGGGTTGGACTTGGAAGGATCCGGTACCTGAAAGTAGGTGTGTCCCCTGTCCTCTGCTCTATCTGTAAGGAAGCGCCCACTGTCACCATCGAAGTGCATTTGCTGGAGAGGGATGCGTCTGCCACTTTGATGCTCTGATAGGCACAGTCCGCGAGTCATGATTTGGGAGGATCCAGAATGTGCTCCGCCAACATTTTGTAGCTGGTCATTTAAGGCGTCGTAGCCAACAATTAAGACTGGCGTATCGCGCATATCGCCCCAAAGCGGCAACCCGAGTATATCTTCAAAAAAATATGTTACCTTCTTCCACAAGGGCTCCGCATCACTGCTATCCACGATAACAGAACGACAGCATGACATACATACGCAACGATTACCATCGTTAAGGTCCGCAAATCCCTCGCCATCGGGTTCGAAACGATGGCATCCGGAACACCTTCGGCCAGGACGTTGACTATGTTCAACACACATGCGAGAATTGCTGAAGAAGGGGTGCTTTACGTAGGACACTTTACCATCAGCTCCCGTTGGAATAGACTTTCGGCACACCACACATTTAATACCAAACAACTCAGCGTAACAAGATCTGTGGAGTGGATGCTTTTCCCCACTCGCATCATTAATATAAGCGAATGGAGCCGAAGCGTCAATTCGTTCGTGACATCCCATACAGAGGAAGCATTCTTTGTGATACTTCTTGCCCAGGGTTGAGAGGTGAGATGGGGCTGGCTGCTCACAGATGCAGCATAAAGGAATCGCGGCCCTTTGGCCATCACCTTCACGTAACGGCACCGGCACTGGAAGGCATGACTGTGGAGAGGCTATAATTCTAGACGCTGTCCCCCTCCCTTGCTGGGAAGGTGCTGGGGGCATCTGGCTGATTGCAATCGAGTAGGGAAGCGGTCCGGGTCTGCTACTGACGCGCTGTTGGGGCATGATTGGAGAAGAATGTGGTGGAGGAATGGCGCCGGGGATAAGCTTATTGCGGTTCCTTCCTTTCATCTTGCCAAAGATTGCACCTGGACCTCCCCTCCTCCACGCCGTTTTAAGTTCGCCACCAGACGAATCATCTGCCAAGGGAAGGGGCACGGTGTCCGATTCTATTTGAATAGAATGCGCGAACCGGCGCACTATTTCTTCATCTTCTTCCCTTAATGTCCTTTCTTCGTACTCAGACTGATTTGCTCCACTTGGCCCTCTTACACCTTGAGTCTCGAGGTTCTGAATACGTCTGGCGAGTGCCATGTCTTCGTCTTCCTCCGACATACGGCTCCGTTGGCCTTGACCACGACTAATCTCTTCCTGCATGAGACGTCTTGCCAGCTCTTCATCATCCTTTTCCGTCGATGATAGTCCACTCCTCTCGTCAAAGAGCTGCTCCTGCTGCTGCAATTGACGTGCTAACTGAAGAGAGAGAACTTCGCCGGAGCTTTTACTTGATTCCTCAGCCAAGTTTCCTATACTTCTTGGTTCCGTCAGCGTAAGTGCAAGCGCTGCATCCACTTGTTCCTCTATGGACGTTCGGATGGAATCTTTGTCGTCCATTTCCTTCTGTAGGCGGCGCGCAATGGCCTCGTCGGTCTCGGAAACATCACGTGGGTGCGCCGTCGCCGGCCTTACTTCATCTGGCTCATCATTCAGAAGATGGATTCGTGCGTCGAAAGCGGGCTTGCCAGCCGGCATATTCCTCACGTAGCTCAAGGGTAGACTGCGGCGCGAGCTCTGTCTAGTCCACGTGTGGTTGTGAATCAGAAAGGAGGTTGTCTTGTCTCGCGGGTTGCACTTCCGAAAAGAGAGCATCGAGATCCTGAGCGCTAGCTAGGAGATTTCTAGCTAGAGTTTATCTGTGAATTCTTACGTATGCTCTAGGAGTACTAAACTACGAGTGTAATTATGTGCATAATATCAATCACGTAAACTCAGGGATCAAGGTACGCTTGCATACCCGTGAAGCCTTGGTTATTCAGTCGTGTAACATAGATGTACGACCGAACCTTTGATGAATCAAGTCGGAGTTGAGTTCTATGAACTTGAAAGAACGTTGTCGACGATGGTGAAAAGCGACAGTTGGGAGGTGCTTAGACAAAGATATGTTTCAATGAATTGAGAGCATATAAATGAATTGAATGGTTGGTTGCATAGTGCTGAAAGGAGAAAGGTCCTCTGTTGGAGGGATTGAAGTCCCTTTCGAAGACTGTCTTACACATGTACTCTAGAGTAGTAGATCGTAAAGACCTCCAGAAGACAAGACGCTTACCATGGTTGCTTCCGGGTATGTTGGTCGTATAATGACCATTTCTCATTTCACATGTCACAGCCAATTGGAGCATACCACTTCTAGATTTACTCTACCTTGTATGCATAAGTGCCATGCTAACATTATGCATACATACATATATGACATGTACCATGGGGTGGAATTAATTAGCTCGTAAGTTGTTATAGACCTGCGGACCTATCCATGGAAACTTAACCAGTCTGGACACTCTTATCAGGATTTTCTTCCTGGTAGATTGCAAGGATACCCTCATCGTACAAGCTTTGCGCAATTTCCATCTTATCCTCAATATCCCCGTGGATGAGGTCCTTGACAGATAACCAATGGGGCTCGACAGTAGTTAATAACATCTCAAGGGCGGGCGCATCGTCAACCTCAAATTCCATTGGGCTCAAAGGGATCCCTTGATAAATTCGAGAGTTGTCCGCGCAATGGTAGAGGATGGCCTTGCCGTCTTCCAAGACCAGTCTTGCGATTCCTGGCCGAGCCAGGCGGCACAAAGTATTAGGCCATATCCTTCCACCATTTTCTGCACGATTATCGCTCGTAAGCGCCGCCTCGTTTTGTGTAAATGCAGGAGGCTGACGATCAGAAAGAAACCTCTTCCCCATTTGGTCGCATCCAGCATTCACCATTGACATAGCCTCCTTGCAGACTCTCATAATACGCTTGTTCGCTTCTTCAAAAAAGTGGTCCTGCTTTCTCTTGAGACTACGCTGACGCTTATACTCTTCTCCCCCGATTTCCAATGTTTCCTTCAAGCCCTCAGGTGCCCCGTCTCCTTCGGTGTCTGCATCAAACATGGCACCTGTATAGCTCAAAAAATTGCGAGGTAGACCCTCTCGCATTGCAGTCGACGTTTCACTAGCGGCTGCGGCCTCGAGCGCTTCAGGAAGGATCATGTCAAGAAAATCGGCCCAGGACCACTTTTGCATCGCACTGACCGTAAGATGGAGGGAATGGTCATTCCTCGTGCTGCCTTTTAGAGTATGCGCTTGATGGATCCAGCCCCGCGGCATATACAGCACGTCGCCTGGGCCAAGAATGGTATCAATAACAGGGTCGACAGCCTCTATGTCAGCCTCGGTAAAATCACTGGAGCTAAACCTTGGCAAAGTCTCGGCCTTATTAGGAGGTGGGTACACCAACCACCGCTTACGCCCTTCAAGCTGCAGAATAAATGCCTCGATATCATCATAGTGTGGAGCAAATCCCTGAGATTTACCGCCAGGAGTCAGATACGCGTTCGCACCCACCATACAACCAAATTCAAGCTCGAGAGTCGAGAGTAGGCCCTGAACTAAGTCGGAATGTAGCTGCGGGCTGAGAAGGCGTACGGTGCACCCGTCTCCAAAGTTCGCCCAGACATCCTTCGAATCGGCCACAATGGGCTCCATTTCTCCAGTCTTTTTGTTACGTTTTGGAGGTAGGTCGAGAGTCACTCGTCTCCTTGTGCCTGTGCCATCTCCCGAGTCAGCGTAGCGAGTGACATTGAGCTCTCGACCATACCTAAGGGAGCACTTCTCCAGCTGATCCTTAATGTCCGCTTTCGAGAAAATGCCAGCCAATCTGGCTTCGTGGTGGTCCTTCTCGGATGCCTTTCCAGCGCCTGTATTTCCGTCGGAAAAGGACACCTTCGGCCTTGAGATAAGAAGTGGCTTCTTCTCCCAGTAATCCCTATAGAATTCCTGCACTGTTATTGCTGCTGGCTGGAGAAGCGTTGCCATGACACACGCGGCCCGATTCATAGAACTCAAACCCTGAGCCATGCGACGTGGATTATCCAAATTTTGATCTCCTTCCGCGTCCTCGGCAAGAGGGGTGAGGATCTCGGCTGGGGTCAAATGCTGCGCTAGCATTTGCACGAGCTCGCGCAATTCTCGTTCCTCCTCGTTTTCGTCGCCAGATTCGACGCGCGTTGAATCTCCTTCGTGCTTCGAATCTTCGTCATCGGCGCTGGCGGCCAACTTTCTCTTCTTCGCTTCCTTCCTCGCTTTCTTGCTCTTATTCGTTGTGACAGCGACGCCCTTGCTGGCAAGGTAATCTAGCTCCCCCCTGCTCACGTCAGCAATCTCCATGTCTTCGCCGTTGGCGGGAGGACCGGGATCAAAGTCGACGTCGCTGTCAGAATCACCCATTTTGGCGTCGAACAGCTGCAGGGTCTCCTTCCTTTCCTTATTCTTATCGGTGGAAGCAGGAGCACCGTTCAGCTTTTCCTCCTTCTGCCTCTTCTTGGCGCGCTTCTTGGCGGCCCTTGACATGCCCTTGCCACCGCCGACTTGGCGCTTATCACTGAGTGCCATGGCGTGTTATTGATTACACCGCGGAATGAGGGTGACTTGCCTCATTAAGACAATCTCTAACAAGAAAATACTAGCTCGTAATATTACTATGCATACTCTCTAGTAGTATGCATAATAGTAGAGTACTAGCTAGTATGCATAATATCCATACTTACAGACCAGCATCGATATGGTGGATGGTGGTCAAAGCGCGCACGCGCTTCGCTCATCGACGCGCGCGGTGCGCCGATCGTGTGGGAGATTTCGTAGACACAAAATGGCTGCCGTTTGTATAACTCGAGGGGACAAAATTGAGGCGAAATAAATTTGTATCTATTTTGTCAGAGATGACGATGAAAGATTTTTTCAGAAAATCACAGCAGCAAAGCCACGAGGCCGATTGGTTATATTAGGGTTAGGATATTCGATGGGCCACCTCAGAGCGAAGGCGAGAAAATATCCGAACACGCAGCGCTGGACCACGTCCCTCACCTGCGTCTTTCTACTGCCACATCCTCCTTGCTGCCGACGGCATCTGGTGTGGGAGAGTTGCCTGCATCCAACTCGTAAATCGCTCACATAACAAATTTGAACCACCCTGGACGCCCTCCTCCGTGTTTCCATTGAACATCTGTTTCTAGTAACCTCTTACGACTACGTGTGCCGGAGTTACTTTTTCCAACCTCAACACCAAACACGACAACAATGGGTAAAGGAGGAGATGCACGAGTCGGAGCCAAGACCAGGGCCGCCAAGATGGGCACCCCTCAGAAGTACACCTGGGCCGAGGTCAAGAAGCACATCGTTCCGGAAGACGCATGGCTCGTCCACCAGAACAAGGTGTACGACGTGTCGAACTGGCACGAGCATCCTGGCGGCGCAGTCATCTTTACCCACGCCGGCGACGACGCAACCGACATCTTCGCTGCAATGCACGCCCAAGGTTCGCAGTCCATGCTGAAGAAGTTCTACATTGGTGAGCTCATTCCCGAGAGCATGGAGCACAAGGACCAGCGCCAGTTTGATTTCGAGAAGGGATATCGCGACCTCCGCGGGAAGCTTGTCATGATTGGTATGTTCAAGTCATCCAAGCTCTTCTACGCCTACAAGTGCCTCAGCAACATGATGATGTGGGCGACAGCTGGCGCCATGGTGTACATGTCTGACTCCGTGGGCGTTCATATTGCATCTGCCCTTCTCCTAGGCATGTTCTGGCAGCAGTGCGGATGGCTGGCACACGACTTCCTCCATCATCAGGTCTTCAAGCGCCGCAAGTACGGTGACCTCGTGGGAATCTTCTGGGGCGACCTCATGCAGGGCTACTCCATGCAGTGGTGGAAGAACAAGCACAACGGCCACCACGCCGTCCCTAACCTGCACAATTCCACAGCCACCTCTCAAGATGGCGACCCCGACATTGACACCATGCCCCTCCTTGCATGGTCCCTCAAGCAGGCCCAGTCGTTCCGCGAGCTGAACGCCGACGGAAAAGACTCTGCCTTTGTTAAAACCATGATCAAGTGGCAGGCTGTCACCTACTTCCCCATCCTCCTCCTTGCTCGCCTCTCCTGGCTCAGAGAGTCCTTCAAGACCGCGTTCGGGCTCGGCGCCAGCACCGAGAACGCTGCTCTCGAGATGAAGCTCAAGGGCCTCCAGTACCCCATGCTGGAGCGCACTGGCATTGTGCTGCACTACGCTTGGGTGCTCGCCTTCTCCACCGGATTTGGCCGCTTCTCCGTCCTGTACTCCATGGCGTACTTTTTCATCGCTACCTGCTCGTGTGGTCTATTCCTTGCCCTCGTCTTCGGCCTTGGCCACAACGGCATGGCCACATACGATGCAGCTACCCGCCCGGACTTCTGGACGCTGCAGGTGACCACCACCCGGAACATTACTGGAGGGCACGGCATCCCCCAGGCCTTCGTCGACTGGCTCTGCGGCGGCCTCCAGTACCAGGTCGAGCACCACCTCTTCCCCATGATCCCCAGACACAACCTCCGCAAAACTCACGAGCTTGTCCATTCCTTTTGCAAGGAGTGGGGCGTTACCTACCACGAGGCCGATCTCGTTGATGGTACCTTCGAGGTCCTTCACCACCTGCAAAAGGTATCTGACGATTTCATTGTGGATATGATCGAGGACTTCCCAGCGATGTAATTCTCTCTGTGAGGTTTCGAGATGAAAGTATTTCACAGTTTTTGCTGAGGGAGGGACTGGGTTTGACCTTCAAGCCTTTCGTCCTTGTGAACTAGACAGGTCCACAAATCATAAATTTACAAATAGAGATGTATACAACTAAACAGCGATCTCATGTATTTATTCACGTTGTTGCTTAAAGGGTAATACTAGCTATTAGCATGTACAAGTAAATTACCTTACCATTGCGTCTAGATACTAGAGGGAGTATTATTACTAGCTCGTAGAGTATTTATTTTTTATTTTTTGTATGCATACTCTAGTACTCTATGCATAGTATGCATATGCATACTGTCAAATACGCAAACAATACTCTACCTCGTAGAGTACGCAAATACGGAGAAACTACACCTGCCTATTTTTGTCAACACTTCGTACGAGAGAGTAAAGTTTAAAGTTCTAGATAATGTTGTACAAGATCATAAAGTACATATGCCTCTGTATTTCGCAATGAAAATTCGTTCGTCATTCATCGTCAGTATTAAGTTGAAGGAACAAATGGAAGCAAAGCGTACAGTATGCATACTTCTTGAACACTGTTTACACCCCAAAGCATCATCGATCGGACCAAAATCGGACCCGCATCAGCCGCTCGTCTCTCTCTCTCAGCCACTCTCACGCCGACACGAAACTCCGAAATTTCCCACGGATCCTAATTGGACCACTCATCGAATAAAGTTCAAATTATCAACGCCTCAAGGGCACGAATATAATTGGACCAACACAGTGTTACTTCTCGACGCCAATCTCTTTGGCCTTCTGGCAGATTATGAGCGCCCCCTCCTTACCAAAATATTTGTGAAATACTCTTGCACTACATGGTACACACGGACGCTGTTGAGAAATATATGATGCGGCAAGACAGTAACCTGCGCGTGGGCACGGGTTTGTGTGCTGGGGGTTGCTACATTTACGTTGTCGCCCTGTCGACAACGGCATATTGGTTCTTCGTCTCGTTGATTCCCGTGTACAACAAGCACTTCTTCCAGAAGGAGTACTTCCCGTACCCGATTGCCACAGCAGGCATCCAGCTTGGCGTTGTCGGATTATTACTGGTGGTACTCAACGCATCACAGCACCTCATCAGAGCATCTTTGGGTTTCAGCACGGAGTCCTGGGTATTCGGCCCGCATATTTGGTGGAAGTTGAAGGCAGTCTTTCCGATTGGGTTCCTCTTTGGCCTCAAGTATGGCGTTACCAATCTCGGTCTTCATCTAGTACCTGCGCCAATCCATTTGCTGCTACAAAGTACAGATTTGATATGGACCATCATTGGGGCGTGGTGGATCAACGGGGAAAGCGTGTCAAAGGTCGGGCTTTTATGCGTTTCTGGTTGCATCGCTGGGAGCATTGTACTTTCTATCCAGGTCGATGAGACAGTCAAGGCACCCATGTTGGCCATAGCAGTCAATCTGCTATCGCCAGTGCTTCTGGGGCTATGCATCGCAACGCTAAGATCAGCGTGTGTAGAGCTAATGAGGAAAGATAACCGGGTTCAGGGAAGTGTAAGTAGCGTCGAACTCACGGCGCTCAAGCTCATAATTTCCTCGTCCGTTGCCATTATTTTGGCGTGTGTCTTTGACAATCAGAAGGAGGGCTTACATCACCACGTAACTTGGTGGGCGAAGTTTGGAAGCTTGTCAACATCGACAAAGCTCGGCGTTCTTGGGGGATCCTTGCCAATACTGGCATTTCAGGTGAACTGTACATTCCTCACTGGTCTTACGTCGGCAGTTTCCGTTGGGTTGGTTGGGCAGCTAAAGATTATTCCTCAATGGATCATGGCCTTGCTATTCGCTCCTAATGTCAATTTTCACCTTGAGCCATGGAATATCGCGGGTGCACTCTTAAGTATCATGAGTGCTGGAGCCTTTGCGATCAATAATTGGATGGAATACTCTCGCAATAAGAGGGAAAGGAGCTTATCGAATGCGTCTCTCCCCGACGGCACCGACAGCACCGTGCCTGAAGATTTAGATGGGCTTCTGACCAACGAAAGCGTACGTTTGTTAGAGGGTCCTGTCTCGACATATGCCACTCAATCAATAGGCTACCACGCTATCGATATAATTTG